>Ga0208766_1000668_pt1 | contig 18718 bp, 24 predicted proteins | sample ETN01SmetaG_3_FD_185792 | JGI IMG/M metagenome (GOLD analysis project Ga0208766, IMG submission 185792) | Marine microbial and viral communities from oxygen minimum zone, Eastern Pacific Ocean - ETNP2014F12-01SV263 (SPAdes) (version 2) | ecosystem: Environmental > Aquatic > Marine > Oceanic ... | reverse complement strand
ACTTACACCATGGGAAAATGAGAATATTTTATCCCAACCTCTGTCTTTCGCTGCATTGGTAATTGGAATGCCAGTCAATCCAATCAACGCATGAGCAGATATATTAATACCCAACCACCAACTGAAAGATGAATCTTGGAAATAAAGAATTACAAGAGCTGGCAAGGATAATAAAAAAAGTAGCAGGTAATATCGTGGAAAAATTGTACGTAAAAATTTTAAAGCTTCAACCTCATCAAGAGTTTTAAAAATTACAGGTGTGGTTAAAACAAGATGGCTAAAGATCACCCCAGCAATCAATAGATTGAGAAGTATAAGTGCGATTTGGCTGCTCATATTATATTCAAATGGCGATCCGGACGAGACTCGAACTCGCAACCTCCGCCGTGACAGGGCGGCGTTCTAACCAGATTGAACTACCGGACCGCGAACGCTTGTGAATCATAGCTTTTTTTAATTTTTCTGCAACTTTTTTCGTGTACCTTTTAGTGATTATTTTGTCAAATTTAATAGTTTTTAAATATGTAAAATTTTTACTCAGAAGTTTGATTTTTGATGTGCTTAGCGAAGCTTTCCATGGGGGAAATTTATATTTAAATATAAAAGGAGTTCTAATGAAATATTTATTGACTCTCATTGGTTTGATAAGCATGCCATTATTTGCTTCAACAGGTGATCTTCAAACTAGTGATATAACAGGTATTTCCTTTATTCTATAAAAAAGCCCGGAATTTTCCGGGCTTTTTTTTGCTTGTTTGGTGGGTGATGACAGGCTCGAACTGCCGACCCTCTCGGTGTAAACGAGATGCTCTCCCAACTGAGCTAATCACCCAATATTTAAAACAGCTCCTTAAGTTGATCTTCCATGCTTTGGTAATCCCAAAAAGCCCGTAATGATACTATTTTATCACTAGAATTTACACGATAAATTACAATCATTTTTGTTTCTATTTTTACATCACCTACAACATTTACTATTTCTGCATAGTTAGCACACTCCTCTGCACAAGGAATAGACTCTAAGATATTAAATTCTATGTTGCCATTGGCGATGACAGTGTCATAAAACTTTTCAATTGCAGCAATCCCTTGGTGACCATTACCCTCTGGGTCTAACGGACTTTTACCAATTGGATCCTGAACTATGGCATTTTCATCAAAGAGAGCCAACCAATTTTCTTTATCTTTTGCTACAGCATAATCTCTTGAAAGAAAGCCGAGCTCTTGTGCTTTAGTTTTGGGTTTCATGAATTAACTCCTCTGTAGGTTTAATCTCTAATCTTGCAAAATATATACCAAGTAATGCAAGGATAACAAAGCTTAATTGGATAAAATCTAAATACTCATAAAATACTATAGCCCCAAAAATAGTAGCAACGATTGGCTGCATCAGTAAACCAATCGATCCAAGTGAAGCTTTAATCTTTGGCAAACTATAAGTAATAAAAAACTGTCCTCCAACTTGGCACAAAATAGCCATAGCTAATAAATTATAAAATTGGGTTGATGAGCTGGGTAAAAACTCCCTTGACTCAATTAAAGCAAATACCAACCCAAACATTCCAGTAAATAATGTCGTGTAGAAAATTATATTAATGGAGCTCTCATCTCCTAATCGGGAGATAATTAATAAATAAGTGGCATATAAAAATGCAGCCATCAAAGCAATTCCGTCTCCCATTAAAGCTCCCTCAGTTTTAATAGTTGAAAAATATATAAGGCCAATCACGCCGACGAAAGTTAAAATAAAAGACAAAATAAATTGCTTAGAAATTGATTCCTTGAATATTAAGACAGCAAAAATTAGCATATAAATCGATGCCGTGTTTACGAAGATCGTTGCATTAGCAACCGAAGTAAATTGAAGGCTCCAATGCCAAGAGCTCATATCTCCTGCAAATGCAAGTGAGGCAACTAGCACCAGCAATAAATGCTTACGACTTTTTAATTTAAAAGCATCGGAACCATTGTAATAAAAGTTTATAAGCGCTAAAAATGGAAGAGCTAAAAACATTCGATAACATAAATTCCAAGAGGGAGATAATTCGCTCCACCTAACAAACACCGGAGCCAATCCAATTAGGCTTCCCCCGAGGCACAGAATAAAAAAATTCTGTGCTGACTTTAATTGTGATGACATCGATATATACTTCGTTTATGTGTGCTGACATTGTAGAACAAGGAGAAGAAATTATCTCTGTTGGGGAGCTGAACCAACAGGCAAAAAAACTTTTAGAAAATCAATTTAGGGGTGTTGCTGTCATAGGAGAAATTTCAAATATAGCGCGCCCCTCTTCTGGGCACATTTACTTTACTTTAAAAGATGAGGATGGAGCTATTCGCTGTGCCATGTTTAGAAATCAAAATTTAAGATTGAATTTTGAGCCTCAAAATGGTGATCAGTGTATTCTGAAAGGGCAAGTCAGTCTCTATGCTCCGCGCGGAGATTATCAATTGATCGTTAGCTCAATGCAGCCTGCAGGAGCTGGGAATCTCATGCATCAATTTGAAGAGCTCAAAAAAAAATTAGATGCGGAAGGACTTTTTACCCAAGAAATTAAAAAACAAATTCCTGTGCAACCCAAACACATTGGAGTCATCACTTCTGAATCTACGGCAGCATTTCAAGATATCTTAACCACCATTCAAAGACGCGCTCCTATTAGTCAAGTGTCTCTAATTCCTGCAACGGTGCAAGGCGATACTGCTCCTAAAACTCTAATCGAAGCTTTGCAAAGCACTTTAAACTATAACAACCTTAATCCTGAGAATGCTTTTGATGTAATTTTGATATGCCGAGGTGGAGGATCAATTGAAGACTTGTGGGCGTTTAATAATGAGAGTCTGGCAAGAGAAATATTTGATTATCCTTTACCCATAATTTCTGGTGTTGGTCACGAGATTGATTTTACTATTACAGATTTTGTTGCTGATCTAAGGGCCCCTACCCCAACAGCGGCTGCTGAACTAGTTACAGAATATTATTTTCAACTCAAAGACAGGTTAGAAGAATGGAAAGCAAACCTTGGTTATTTAGTGCAATCAAAATTAACTGAAAAAACTCAAGCTATTCTCTTTGCATCACAAAATTTAAAAAGTCCGATCACGATGCTAAAGGAACAATCTCAATCTCTTGATAATATTGAAATTCGTCTTACGAGCGTCATGCAAAGCATTGTAAGTGGTGCAAAACAAAACTTTCAGCTGGCTACTGCTCAAATTTATCAATCAAGTGCATTACAAAGATTTGGAAAACATGAAGATCGTCTTAAAAATAATCTCAGCTCACTAAATTCTCAAATAAAAAATTTAATTGATAAGAAAAAATTGATGCTGGCAAGTATTCATTCTAATCTGAAAGCAATCAGTCCTTTGGCTGTTCTTGATAGAGGTTATGCAATAGTAATGAATGAGAATGGGCAAGCATTAAAATCCTCAAAAGATATTAAGGTAGGTGATGCTGTAACCACTCGCCTTGCAGACGGAGGATTTAGTTCAAATGTTTCAAAAAAAGATTAAGACTTACAACCTTCTAGCTCTCTTTGCCTTGATAAGCATGCAAACTTTAGCAAATGATTTATTCGAAGGGCAAAGTGGAGAAATCATATCAATTCCAGCTTCAATGCAAAAAAAATCAGATGTTTTAACCTTTAAAACCTCTGCGGGAATAAGGCAATTGGTAAGCCTGCCGTTTGTTAAGCAAGATCATTTGATTACTAGGCACCATGTAAATGTAAAAGTAAATTGGGTTAACTTTGGAGAATCAAGAATTACCATTAGTGATGAAAGCAAAGTGACTTTAAGCAAGGAAGATCAAGCTAGAGCAAACAAAGAGGCTATAGAAATTAAAGAGGCCTTAAGCAACTCCTCAATAGAAATTACCCCTTCATTTAATTTTATTGCTCCTGTTCCAGGAGTTGTAACATCGCCATATGGCAAACAAAGGTTTATTAACGGTCTCCCTAGATCAGCTCATTTGGCGCTAGATCTAAACGGAAGTGTCGGGACGCCCATTGTTGCCCCCCTTAAAGGTAAGGTGGTTCTAGTTGGTGATTATTTTTATACTGGTCTCACTTTAATTCTTGATCATGGACATGGGCTTTTTTCCTCATATGCACACATGAGCGGAATAAAAGTAAAGCTCGGTGATTTAGTTGAACAATCATATGAAATTGGATTGGTGGGAGCTACTGGTCGAGTTACAGGACCTCATCTACATTGGACGGTTTATTTTGATGGGAATAAAGTGAATCCAGAGTCTTTAATTCAAGAAGGTTATTTAAGCTCTATTTTGTAAGTCTTCGTATACCAAAGACAAACTTGCCTCATCTTGAGGTTTTAAGCTGGTAAAAACAATCTCTCCATCTGGAGAGATAAAATAAGTAGCTGGAAGTGTTTTGGGCGTTTGTATGCCCCAAAGAGTTCTTGGATGAGTAATCATAGATGGATATGTAATCCCAAACTTTTTAATTTGCGGTCTTAAATCCTCAGCTTCTAGCCGATCAAAATTAAATGCAAAAACTTCAACCTCAGGATATTTTTTTGAAAAAGAGACTATTTCAGGAATTTCTTTGATGCATGGAGGGCACCAATCCGCCCAATAATTTACCAAAACCCACTTGCCGCTTAAGCTAGATGAAAAGATTGGTCTAGAGTCAAAAATTTCCACGTCGCCCTTTTCACAAGAAACTAGAAAAAGACAAAACAAAGTTAATGGTAATTTAAATTTCATGTTTTATAGTATTGCAAAAGGAAACTATTATGCATCAAAAATATCTTCTAATCTTGTTTTATTCAGCCACAGGAGCTGTAAGAAATTTGGCTCATGCTATCGCTGATGGTGCAGAGAAAAAAGGTCTTGAGGTTAAGATAAGAACAGTGCCGAAAGTCTCCTCAGTAGCTGAGGCAGCGGAACCAAATATGCCAAATGAGGGTGAGATTTACTGCACCAAAGAGGATCTTGTTAATTGTTCTGGATTGGCGCTTGGTTCACCAACCAGATTTGGCTCCATGGCAGCCCCACTTAAATATTTCTTAGATTCCACTGGGGATGTATGGTCAAACCATGAATTAGAAAATAAGTTTGGCTGTGTTTTTACCTCCACAGGATCTCAGCACGGCGGTCAAGAGATTACATTGTTTAATCTTATGACGTACATGCTCCATCAAGGCATGATCTTTGTTGGGGCGCCCTACTCCATACCTGAGGTTAACAAAACTAAAAGTGGCGGAACTCCATATGGCCCCTCTCATGTTGCCAATAACAATCAATCAGGAAGTTTAACTTCTGATGAGAAAGAAATTGCTGCCGCAACTGGTGCCCGAATGGGAGAGCTAATACTTCAATTTAATCAAGATGAATCTTAGAAAAAACTTTCTCATTTTAATAAGTGCTCTTCTTATCACTCATTTATTGCAGGGGCTATTAATAGGGACTCCCTTGATAGGTATATTTATCTGGTCCCTGCCTCTGATAATCTTTGGCTACCAAGCTTATAGAAATCCTTCAGCAAAGCTTTATCAAATCTTTGGATTTATTATTTTGATCTATTTTATGAGTGTATGTCTTATTGTTTTTGGGTTGCCAGATGCCAGCTTGCTAAGCTGGTTAGAGTTAATTGAAATAGTTGCCCTTTTCTTGGTGGCTGTCTACGCGGCTCGCGAACAATTAAATGTAAAGTAAACTTGACAGTCAAGTAAGCTTTACATATCATACAATTTATAACGTTTGCATCTTTGATTTAGAAACTCCCTAGAAGCACTAAGATCAAATCCTCCATGGTTAAAAAATGCAAACGTTATATTTTTATTAGAAATTTTAGAGAGAAGTAAAAATGGCAAAAATTGTACACAAGGGCATGTGGATTGATATTAAATCTTTGAATGCTGAAGACAAAAAAAACTTTTTAACTTCATTGGCATTTGGTTTTGTAGCATCTATTTTGTGGGGATTTCATCTCTCACACATTGGTTTTCTTGGAAATGAGCCGATCACAGACTCATGGGCGTCAGAGACTGGACTTCTTTTTATTAGAATTTTAATGATTGTATTTTTTTTAATAGGATCTTACTTTTATAAAAAATTTTATAGCGCTCAGGATGATTTCTACAAAAGCTATCACAACTTCACATTCGCTGGTGGTGCCTATGGTTTTTTGGTGCTTGGCTCAATATTAACTGTATTGGCGCCCTATTTTAATTATCATCCAACTTTTTATGAATTCTTTCTAGCATTTGCAGTTGGTACAGGGTTCGGCGGTTATTACTTTTATAAAAAATACATTGCTGAATAATTGAATGAAAAATAATCTTAAAGAGTTGCGCCAAAAAGAAAATATCAGCCAAGATGATCTGGCTTCAATTCTTAAGGTTAGCAGACAAACTATTAACTCAATTGAAACAGGAAAATTTGATCCATCATTAAAATTAGTGATGAAAATGACCAAGCACTTTAACGTTCCATTGGAACAAATATTTATTTACGAGGAAGAAAAATGATCGCTCTAGTCTTATTAATTTTAGCTGGTGTCACTATAGCAATCTGCGGAACCTCAATCATTGCTAAAATTTTTGCATTATTTTTTACCCTCATGGCTTTTATTTTTTCAATGGCTGTAGTGTTATTAACTTTTGCTTTTGTTTTAATCATGCTTTTAACAGCATTGATTGGAGCTATTGTTTCAACCCTTTTTAGTTTTTTAATCTTTTAATTCTTTAATCACTCTGGAGAGTACCTATGAATGCACTTAAATCTATTTTTTCTTGGCTTGGTCGATTTTTAGAAAAAGCAAGAACGGTCATGCTAAACCTTGGTACAGCCTTCGTTTTGATTTTTTTTACAATCATCATTATTGGAGCGCTAACCTCTTCTGGGCCTGAAGTTAAAGATCCAAGCGGCAGGGTTCTCTTCATTGATCCAGTAGGAACTGTAGTTGATCAAGAAGTTTTTAACTCAGATTTTCTGTTTAACTTTGATACGGACTCTTCAACAGATCAAATTCAAACAAGAGATCTTATACAATTAATAAGATCGGCAGCTGAAGATGAAGATATTCCTGCTGTGTTTATTGATTTCTCTGCAACAGGCTTTGCAGGCCCTACTACTGCAATTAATATTGCAACAGAACTTAAAGCTCTTCGTGAATCTGGCAAAAGAGTGATTGCCATGAATGATCGTCTTTCCACAACCTCCTATCTAATGGCTTCTCAAGCTTCTGAAATATGGGTTCATCCCGTTGGAAGCATCAGTGTCAGAGGTCTAGGCGGGATGAGAAACTATAATAAAGATCTTTTCGATAACCTTAAAATTACTATACATAATTACTCACAGGGAGATTTTAAATCGGCAACTGAACCAAGTTGGAGATCAAGCATGTCTGAAAATGACAGAATGCAAAGAGAAGCTCTTCTCCAGCCAATATGGACGGAGATGAAATCTCTTATGGCTGAAGGACGAGGAATTGAATCAAATGATATCCAATCTTTTGCAGATGAATACGTCGGATTTTTTGGCGAGGCTGCAGTTGGTAATATTGCCTATGCTGAAGCAAATAACATTATTGATGGCACGAAATCATTTCCTGAATTCCGCCAATATATGATTGAAGAATTTGGCTTAGATGAAGAAGCTGAAACAGAAACCTATAAAACCATCTCTTATAAAGATTATGCAAAGCAAATAGATGATGATTTCTCCGATAGTGACAATCAAATTGCAGTTATCACAGCAGAAGGCGCAATCATGGAGGGAGAAATCACTCAGGGTGTGGCAGGTGCCAATGGGGTTGTAAAGCAAATTAGATCTGCTCACGAAGATGAGAATACAAAAGTCATTGTATTCAGGGTCAATAGTCCAGGAGGATCTATCATTGCCAGTGAAATGATGCGAGATGAACTATTTGCTGCCAAAGAAAAAGGCATCAATGTGATCGTATCTATGGGTGACTACGCTGCATCTGGTGGGGTATATATTTCTACTCCAGCTGATTATATATTTGCTGAACCCACAACGGTTACAGGCTCTATAGGCGTGGCAATTGCCCTCCCAACATTAGAAAATACCATGGATTATATTGGTGTTAATTTTGATGGTGTAGTTACCTCTAAGCATGGTGGCTGGGATCCAACACAGGCAATTGATGAAGACCTGGATAAAATATTTGCAGGCTGGGGTGCTGATGCATACGATCGATTTGTAAACTTTGTTGCTGAATCACGATCTCAATCCTATGAAGATATTAAAAAAATTGCAGGCGGCAGAGTCTGGATTGCAACGAGTGCAAAAGAGATAGGCTTGGTAGATGAGATTGGAGGCATTGATGATGCAATTGCTTACGCTGCCAACATGGCAGAATTAGAAGATTATCAGGTTGAGTATTATGGTCAAGAGCTCTCTCCTGAAGAGCTGATTATCAAAGAATTACTTGAAAATTTTGATATTTCTATTGTGGAACCTAAAGTTTTATCAGCTCTTAATGGTCTAGCAAATCTTTATGAAACTTTAACAGAAATAGAACAACCTACAGCACTGTTAACCTGCGAAGATTGTTTGATTGATCTCGATTAAAGATTTAATGTCTCTTTAATCAGAGGGATGGTTATCTTTCTTTTTAAAGAGGCTGCTTGCTTATCCAGGGAAATTAGATTTTCTACGAGGAGAGAAAATTTCCGAGTTTGGTGCTTTAAAAGAAACTCGAGTTCTGGTTTTTCTAAATTGATATCTAATTGTTCAGACACAAAATCTAATGCTTGATTAAGATGCTCATCTTGAACTGCTCGCAGAGTCATAAACTCCATGCGTTTAATCCTTGATAATAAATCAGGCAATTTTGTAACTGCTTCTAAAGATTTAGTGCCTCCAAGAGAAAGCATGAGACTGCAGTTAGATTGCTGACATTCATTGATCAAATTAAACATGGCTGTCTCCCATTCCTCCTTAGCAAGAATAAGCTGCAAATCATCAATACACACTGCATCTAGAGATGCTAAATTTTGAAATATTTCAACTCCCATATTGATAGCTTTTTTCATAGGGATAAAAGCAAACTGTTTTCCAAATGCGCTAAGCTCATTGCAAATGCCCTGCATTAAGAATGATTTTCCAGAACCTTCTTCGCCATGGATTATTAATTCATAGGCATTCTTATTAGCCACAAGATCAGCAAGCCTTGTCATTAGGTCAAGGTTATCTGGCGAACAAAAAAAGCTCTCAAAAGATGCCTTTTGATTAATTTGAAATGGAAAAATAAGTTGTGTTGGTTTATTCACGATGTAACTTAGCTGTGAGTTTGAACCAATTCAAACCATATAAAAATAGACTGATTAGAGTTACTAGAGCTACTGAAACATCAACAACAAAGTTAGTCAGATTCAGGGTAAATATAATATCGATAAAGACGCCAGCTAGATAACCAATATGTACAAAGGTTGTAATTTTTCCAAATATATTTGGGTTAGGTGCAGCAGTCTCATAGACAGTCATATGAAATGCTGCTCCCAAAATAATAATAAAATCTCTCAACACAAAAACTGCAAGTACAAAAATTGGAATGTATGAATTTATCCACAAAATTAAAATAGTTCCTATCAGCAATACTTTGTCAGCAATCGGATCAAGAATCTTGCCAAGTTCCGTACGCCAATTCATAACTCTTGCCAGGTACCCATCAAGGCCATCGGTTGCAGCAGCAATTACAAAAATGTATAGAGCAAAAAGATAATTTTCTTCAGAAATAAAAGTAAGCAAAGGATACATCAGATAAATCCTGATGATGGAGAGTAAATTAGGTATAAAAATAAAATATTTACTCATAACTAATTTATATACTCTAGTTTTAGTTGATTGGTGTCTGCATTATATTCTTTAATCAAAAATTTAGTGCTGCCTCTTAACTCTTTCATCAACGAATCTTTTGTTTGGAATAATTGAGTTAAGTAGTCAATTTTTGTTCGCTCAAACGAATGAAAAGTTCTAGATTTAATCGCAAAAATTTTGTCTAGCTCAGATTCAACTGATTGAAAATCTTTAAAACTATTTAAGCCCTGAATCGAAACCGTCACCCTTTCTCCTATTGCTCCGGGTTCAAGTGGTTGCACCTCAAGAAAATCATCTAAAAAGGTATGAAGGGTATTTTGAAAAAATCCAATCACTTCTTTCTCTTGTAGTGGAGAAAGGGTTTTTAAATCACCATTAACAGACCATTGATTGATTCCTACTCTTACAAGCTCAATCGATAAAAACGCATCATTATAAAACTTCTCTTGAATATACTTTGAGGGTGAAAAAAGTATATTGTTTTGATTGAGTAAATTTTGATCCTCTAGATCAAACTCGGGTAATTCAATGTAGACCCCTCTATCACGAGCAACATCTTTAAAAATTTGCTTAATTTCATTTGAAAATGAATTGCTCGACACACTGCTATCTAAATAAATTGGGGTTGACTCGCCGGTATCAATTTTAAATAAAATAAGTATCACTGGTCGATTGAAACCTATTAATGGTGTACCTATCTTACGTAGTTCAGGGATCAGCGCCTCGCCATTAAATTTTACAGATAAGAATTCTTGCTCTCCAACGAGCTCTGTTGAATACGAGGAAACAAAGTCAATCTTATTAAGTTGAGCATCACCAATTCGCCAAAGAAATTTTTTGCTTCTAGAGCCTGATAATTTTTGAATTAATCGATTAAATGCTTTATTTAATCCGTCGTTAGTATTGGTATACTGATCATCAGGAATCTTAACTTCAAACAATGCTGGAAACTCTTTGCTAATTGCAGTGTTAACCAAAAGAAAATTCAGCAGAAGTAAAATTTTAATTTTTTGAATCATATTTTTTATTGTAAATGACTAGCAAAACAAAACCTACAGATCCTTATGCTAAGGCAGGTGTAAATATTGAGAAAGGTAATGAGCTAGTTGAATCAATTAAAGCAAGTGTTAATGCGACTCATGATCGAAGAGTTTTAGGCGGCATTGGTGGTTTTGCTGGGCTTTTTGAGCTTGGATCTAAATACAAAAACCCTGTTTTGGTTGGTTGCACTGATGGAGTTGGAACCAAGGTAGCGTTAAGCCAGGCTCACAATAAAACACATCTTACTGGGCAAGACCTAGTAGCAATGTGCGTCAATGACATGGTTACCTGCGGCGCTGAGCCATTGTTTTTCTTAGATTACTTTGCTGCTTCAAAACTAGAACCTAAATCTACAGCACAAATTGTTAAAGGCATTGCAAATGCTTGCAAAAAAAGTAACTGTGCTCTGCTGGGCGGGGAAACAGCTGAGATGCCTGGGCATTATGCAAAAAATAATTTTGATTTAGCTGGATTTTCTGTTGGCGTTGTGGAAAAGACCAAACTAATTGATGGCAAAAGTATAAAATCAGGTCATGTATTATTAGGCGTTGAATCCAGCGGCCCTCACTCTAATGGTTACTCTTTAATTCGCTCTATTCTTAAAAAACATAAAGCTCCAGATTCAATAATGCGAATTTTACTTAAGCCAACACATTTATACCCTGCGCCTGTTTTAGAACTAATTAAAAAAACTAATGTCAAAGGTATGGCGCATATTACTGGAGGCGGCTTGACAGAAAATATTCCTCGAATTCTTAAAAACGGTTTAATTGCAAATGTAAATCTATCTGCTTGGAAATTTCCTAAAGCTTTTCTGTGGCTGCAAGAAAAAGGGAAAATCTCGCAATCAGATATGCTGAGAATATTTAATTGTGGAATTGGAATGGTTTGCATTTTAGATAAAACAGAAGTTTCGAAAGCACAGAAGATTTTATCCGCCCATAAACTTCGTTCATACGAGATTGGTTCCATAACCAAGGGAGATCTTCATGAACAAATTCAATACAATTAGTCATGAAAAAAATAATTGTTCTGATTTCAGGAGGTGGTTCAAATCTAGAAGCCATTGCCAAAGCTTGCCATACAGGAAACATACCCGCTTCTATTGAGCTAGTCATTTCAAACCAACCTAATGTAAAAGGCTTAGAACGAGCTAAAAAATTCCATTTGATGAGTAAAGTAATTGAACATCAACATTTCAATTCAAGAGAAGATTTTGATATGGCTCTCTTAGAGCAGATTCTTCCGATGGAGCCGGACCTTGTTGTGCTTGCTGGGTTTATGCGAATTCTTTCAAAGAATTTTACTGAAGCGCTAAATGGGAAATTAATCAATATTCATCCCTCCTTGTTGCCTGACTATCCTGGGCTAAATACTCACCAGCAAGCGATAGAAAATGGTGATTTAATGCATGGTATATCAGTGCATTATGTCAACAATGAGCTCGATGGAGGCCCGATTATTACACAAGGCGCTTTAAAGATAGACCCTGGTCAGTCTGAAGCAAAATTAATTAGTCGAATCCATAAAATTGAACATACAATATTTCCAAAAGTCATTGCAGATATAATAAAAGGATTTATTAGTCTCCAAAGTGACCAAGTTAAATATGAGGCTGAAAGTCACTTTAGTCCAAATCATATGGAGTTCTTTAATGTATAAATATCTTGGAATATTTCTTATTCTAATTTCGAGTGACCTAATAGCGCAAGAGATTCCCGACTACAAGGGAGAGTATGTTTTTACTAATTCTCGAGTTTCCATGAAAGGAATTAGAGAGCTCATTACTCACGAAGAAGCAGGCAAAAGAACTATTCAATTTAATGCTAAATTCCCACTGGGAAGAATAAAAATCATTTCAAATTTCTCTGAAGAAAATAATCTTATAACTTCTGCTAAATATCATGTGGATGTTAAATGGACACTGATATCAGATAAAAGAACTCTAAGCTTTGATCAAGCTTCAAGGACATTAACTTCAAAGGGAAAATTTGAGTGGGCTCAAGATTTACTAGAAAATGAAAATGTATTTGACCCGCTAAATGTCCAAATACAAATCAGAAAAAATGTCATTGCAGGTCTGGATACATTTTCATTAATGCTGCCTAATTTAAAAACAGGAGCAATCGAAGCTAACAACTATAAGATAGCTGATGATGGAAATTTTGAAGTTGATGGCACTAACTATCCTTGCATCATTGTAGAGAGAATTAGACTTCAGGATGATAGAACCACGCGCTACTTTCTAGCACCAGATCTTAATTACTTAATAATAAAAGTTGAAGATGAAGATCAAGATGGGGATACCATGCTTGAACTTAAAAAGCTTTATTAGGTTTTTGGGAGAGTTACCCCCGTTTGCCCCTGATATTTTCCGCCCCTATCTTTATAGCTAACTTCACAATCTTCATCAGATTCAAAAAAAATCATTTGCGCCACGCCTTCTCCGGCATAAATTTTTGCTGGTAAATTGGTAGTGTTTGAAAACTCTAACGTTACATGCCCTTCCCACTCTGGCTCTAAGGGCGTGACGTTAACGATAATACCGCATCTTGCATATGTTGATTTACCCAGGCAGATAGTTAAAACATTTCTAGGAATTCGGAAATATTCAACTGTTCTAGCTAGCGCGAAAGAGTTTGGCGGAATCACACAAACATCAGAAGTGATATCAACAAAACTATTGTCATCAAAAACCTTGGGGTCAACGGTTGCTGAGTGAATATTTGTAAAGACTTTAAACTCATTGGCGCAGCGAACATCATAGCCAAAACTAGAGACCCCGTATGAAATAAGTTTTTCGCCCTTATCATCAACTCGAACCTGGTTTTCAGAAAAAGGCTCAATCATCCCTTCCGATTCAGCCATTCGTTTAATCCATGCATCTGGTTTAATAGACATTAAATTTCAATCCTCCCTTGGATAGCTCGTGCAATAGTGTTGCCGTCGACATACTCTAACTCTCCTCCTATAGGAATGCCATAGGAAATCCTTGAAACTTTTACACTCTCAAGATGGTCGTTGATAAATGACGCTGTCGCATCTCCTTCTACGGTTGAACTGGTTGCTAAAATAACTTCTTCAATCTTAGCGCTCTGAATATGACGCAATAAATCAGGAATTCCAAGGTCATCAGGTGAAACTCCGTCAATCGGTGAAAGACGCCCCATTAAAACAAAATATCTGCCTTTGAAGCCTCCAGTTGACTCGATGGCCAATACATCTGAAGGGCTTTCAACAACGCAAAGACTGTATGCATCCCGTGATTCATCGCTACAAATTCTGCACACTGGCTCAGATGTTAATTGCCGACATACTTCACATCTCTGAATAGCATCCAGGCACTCCTCCAGCGTTTTAGCTAAATGCAAAGCGCCATCTTTATTTTTATCCAGCAAGAATAAAGCCATGCGTTGAGCTGATTTCTTTCCAACCCCAGGCAAAATAGTTAAGGCTTCTATCAATTCATACAACAAATCTTTGCTCATGGACTTACCTTTTTGATAGATTCGTCAATAATTTTTCCACCAAATGAATCAAGGATATCCTTTACAGCCACATTCTCTAATAAAGCATCTTTATCTTGATTTAATTGGTTCTGAGCATTTGCAACCTGATCAGCCGCAGGGGATGAGATTACCTCTCCGCTTTCTATTGCTAATGAAATTTTTTGACCCAATTGAGCTGAAAGAGCTTCTAAAAATTCAGTTTTTAATCCTTCAGTTGGATTGATGAGTTCATCTGATTTTTTTAAGGTCAAGGTATCATCCACAAAACTAACAAACTCAAACTCTGAAAAGACCTGACTTACAAACATGGATAAATTTAATGAATGAAAGATTGAGTTCCAACTTTGAACATCAAGATCTGAAGGCATGTTTGAATTCCCGGCGGCCGACTCTTCAATTGCCACCTCAACTTTAGGAATATCTTCAGGCTTTGATTCTTCTCTTTTAGTCTCGGGGGGTTCAATCTGCTTCTTTTTCTGCTTTACCGCTTCAGCGGCTAATTTAGGATTTTTTTTTTCTATTTTTGGAGTCACTCCATCTGAAATCGGCTGAAAGGCGAGCATGCGAAGAATACATAGCTCAAGGGCTTGTTTAGGATGGGGATGCACATGAAACTTACTTAAGGCATTCAAAGCAATCTCGTAATGCAGCTGGATGATCTGGGGGTCAATGCTTTCAGCTAATTGCTTGATGCTTGCATCTTCACTATCTTGCAGTTGTTGATGTAATGAGATTTTATGAAAAACAGAAATAATAATTTTTAAGACTTGTTCATATTCAACATTCAATTCAGTGATTTTATTTAAAGCCAGATAGGCTCCATCACCATCGGAAGCAGCCACATGATTCACAAGCTCAATAATATAAGATTGATCAATGGTTCCTAACAATGCTTTTACCTGACCCGACTCAAGCACTCCATTGCCATGAGCAATAGCTTGATCTAGCAGCGTTAATCCATCGCGAATAGATCCCTGAGCAGAGCTTGCTATTAAAGCTAGTGATTCGTCATCATATTTAATTTTTTCAAGATCCAACAAAGATTGAATATGTTCTCGAATTTGATTCTCAGGGATAATTTTTAGGTTGAACTGTAAGCAGCGCGATAGAACTGTCTTGGGAACCTTCTCAACCTCTGTTGTGGCCATCAAAAACATTACATGCGGTGGCGGCTCTTCTAAAGTTTTGAGCAAAGCATTAAAACTATTTTTCGATAGCATGTGCACTTCATCGATAAGATAAATTTTATATCTTGAATTAGCTGGTTTGTATTGAACTGATTCAAGTAACTCCCGCATATCATCCACGCCTGTTCTGGAAGCTGCATCAACTTCCAAGAATTCAATGTGACGACCTGACTTTATTTCTTCACATGCTGTACATTCATTGCATGGCTCTGGCAGTGGGTTGTCACTCTTTAAACAGTTAAGGCATTTTGCAAAAACCCTTGCAATTGTTGTTTTGCCAACGCCCCTGGTGCCGCTGAACATGTATGCTTGATGAAGTTTGTCATGTTGAATGCTATTTTCTAAAGCTTGTAAAATATGCTCCTGGCCAACAACCTCAGAAAAGGTAGCTGGTCGATATTTTCGAGCTAAAACCTGGTAGGACATAGGAGTAAATCATACCATGTGATTTTATAAAATCCGCTCAATAATTTGGGTGGTAAAGCCCCTATTAAATAGAAATTGTTTTCGCTTCATTGTTGATTGGTAATCCGTTGGCTGAATGCCTTTAAACTTCTTTTTTAATTCATTCTCAGCATTTTCAGTCCAGCTTTCATATGCTTCAATAGCATTACCAATAAAACAAGAATCTACTTTTTTAGAATTTAATTCCATCTCTATTTTTTTGGGTCCAAACCCCTTTCTGGCTCTTGAATTAAGATACATCTCTGCAAAGCGCTCATCATCTAAAATATTATTAACAGCTAGTTTATCAAGCGCCTCTTCAATGATAGGCATCGTTTCGGGAAAACGTTTATTGAGCTTTTGCATAAGCTCATGTCGAGAGTGTTCTCGCCTTGAAACTAAATCAAGGGCTTTGTTATATACAAGTGTGAAAGCTTCAGAGGTCATTGCAAAGGCATGACTCTAGACTTACCTTTATTTTTAATAATTTTTACTCGCTGACCAACAGCAAAACTATAATTACCTTCTTCTTGAATAATTGAAACTGTCTTACCTGAGTCAAGGTCTAGCAGTAACTCAATGGCAGGTTTCCTGGTCGCTGCATCTCCCATTTTTGAACCTACTGCTGAGCCTACTAAGGCGCCTAAAACTCCTGCAATGTCAGACTCAGTCTCTGAGTCAGTGACTGAAGCCCCTGCAACCCCGCCAATAATTGCGCCAGCCACAGCTCCGGTATCTCCATCGCCTGATAAAATTACTCGATCGATTGAAACAACCGTTGCAAAAACAACAGTTTGCATTCTCTGCGCATCCGAACGATCAACCACTTCAGGTCGCAATGAGCTGTATGAACAACTAACCATGAACATGGCAAAGATAATGCTAATAATATTTTTAGATGTTGTCATTGTCTTCAATCTCCTGTTTAAAATTTTTCTCAAGCTCATCTGCAATTAAATAATAGGTCTTACCTTTGTAAAAACCATCAAGAAGCTTTACTTCATATATGGAATTATTAAATTTAGCTGCAACAATCTCAATGCCATCATTTTTTTTCAAACGGACAAGATTTCTTGAATCAACGACAGAAAAAGTATCCCAAGTTTGAAATTTTCTACTTCTATGAGTGTGGTATGCATCGCTTGATAAAAAATATACAACTTGCCCGGAACCAAATGAAGGACTGTGAGAGCCATTTTTAATCAATTGCCAAGTACTGCCGATTAGATCTATTTCGGAATCGTTGTTTGACTCTGCTAATAGGCTTGGGATCATGAAAATAAGTCCAAAAGTAAGTAAATATTTTTTTATGTCTTTCATATGATTATTGACTTTGTTTTCATAAAAAAGTTCATATTTTCTATGCTAGATATGCATAAATTCCAAACATGCTCATACCAACCAATATGAGCCATGAACCTATTGTTCCTGCCAAACGATATGGGGTACTTTCTCTAGAGATGGATATGCCATAAGCATGAAGAACTCTAAATAGAAAAAACATGGATCCAAGCAGATGAAGTTTCCAATCAGCAACGCCTTGAAACTCTAATAACCCTAACAAAATAATGGCTAGGGGCGCGTTTTCAATAAGATTGCCATGAGCTCTTATGGATTGAAGTAATTCAGATGAATCACCATATCCAAGCATGGTATTTGTTTTTCCTCTATTCATTCCAGTCTTTAAGGCTAAAAAGACTGCAAAGATGGTTAATAAAGATGCGTATAAAAGTGTAATTTCCATAATTATTTTTTAAATAAATATATCTTAAGTTTAATCCGATCAGACGAAAGAGTGGAGTATTTCTTAAAAAAAAATTAAGCATCCATTAGAATACTAGTATGGATGCAATTACTAATCTTTTATCAAGAAACTCTCCTCGTGAATTAACGCTGCCTTTTCCCTCAAAGGAGGATATGCATGAGATATACCAAGCAGCTCTAAGAGCCCCTGATCATGCCTGGCTTAGACCTTCTCGTTTTATTGAGGTTACTGGTGATGGTTTGACTAAGTTATCGAAAGCCTTTGTTGGGTATGCAAAAAATGAATTGAAAGATGTAACACCCATGCAAATGGATAAATATCAATCTGCTCCGTTTAGAGCTCCAATGGTTATCATCTTAATTACCAAAATCACCGAACATCCCAAAGTTCCAAAAGTTGAGCAAATACTCTCAACAGCTGCAGCCGCTGAAAATATATTGTAGGCATTGCATGCTAAAAACTTTGCTGGAATTTGGAGAACTGGAAAATTCGCATTTAATAAAAAAATAGCTATGTACTTAAATCTACCTTCTGATCATGAGATTGTTGGATATTTGTACGTGGGTACTCCGGCAGGTGCCAGCAAAAAAATACCAGAGCTTGATGTCAGCAAATTTGTTACTCGCTGGGATAAATAAATACATTTTTTTCTTGAATTTCTCTCAATAGTACTTAAATAAGTAGTGTAGATGCCATTTGGGTCTACGTTTATTAACCGCATATGCCATTTGGGTATGCACATTTAGTCGCTACTAAGGAGGACTATATTATGGTACTTAATTTTACCGATCCGTTCCTAACAACTCGTGTGTTAGGGTTTGAAAGCCTATTTGATAGATTGCAGAGATTCTCTGAAACAACAGAGAGATCCTCAAGCTATCCTCCATACAACATTAGAAGAGATGAAAATCGAATCTTTATTGATGTTGCTGTTGCAGGTCTGTCTCGTGAAGATCTC
>Ga0208766_1000667_pt1 | contig 18748 bp, 15 predicted proteins | sample ETN01SmetaG_3_FD_185792 | JGI IMG/M metagenome (GOLD analysis project Ga0208766, IMG submission 185792) | Marine microbial and viral communities from oxygen minimum zone, Eastern Pacific Ocean - ETNP2014F12-01SV263 (SPAdes) (version 2) | ecosystem: Environmental > Aquatic > Marine > Oceanic ... | reverse complement strand
AGTTCTTTAATCTTAATCTCTCTAAACTCAACAGGATGGCCCTCAGATTGTAAAGAAATATATCCTTCATCTAATATTTCATCTAACCTGCTTAAATAGTTTTCAGGTATCTCACCTCCACCTACTCTTAAATTAGCATACGTAAGTACCGTATCTCCTTCTACAAGATGATGAATTATAGAATCAGAATACACAATTACTTCTACATTTACCCATTCATCATTGTTGTATGTTTCTGAAGAAGAATTAATACAATGATATTCAGCTTTTATTCCATTAATATCAACATCTGTTCCTGGTGTGCAAATATTAGCTGTACTTCTATCACCATCACCTAATCCGCCTAAAAGTTGAGCTTCGGCACTAACAGGAAATTCTTGATCAATCATCATTGTACTTGGGTGTTGACAATGGAGCATAATACCACTATTTTTTATTGACCAACCTGGAGCACCATTTAAATGAGAACCACTAAACTTATAGTCCAGACTTAAGTGGTAATTTTTAAACTTTTTTTTGGTATAAAATATATGACCGAATTTATTATCAAAATTTTCATAATTCTCATAAGAAACTTTCAAGGAACCATCTCTAACTTTAAATGTGTTATTATAATTATCTCCTAATTGATGATTCCTAATTTTAATTTCCCAGCCGTCTAAATTCTTCCCATTAAATAAATATTCCCAATTACTATCATTTGGATTCACTAATATTGAAAGAAAGAATATAGAAATTATATGTATCATTAATTTAATTATCTAAATAAGTGAAGCACTCTTGATATTACATAAACTAAAAGTCCGTAAAGAGTGCATATTAATGCAACTCTTAATCCACCAGCAAGTACAGCTGGAGAAACATTTCCAACCTCTTGAATAGTCATAAAAGCAGAATAAAGCCCAATAAATGAGCCCAAAACTCCTGAGGATAATGCTAAACTTCCATACGTTTTAAGTTTGTCACTATGAGTATAAAATGATACGCCAACCATCACTAAAAAAATTGTAATTATAGACATAAATAATACCCCGCCTTGTAAAAATAATTCTATCATAATTCTTAATATTTAATGTTTTTTCTTAACTCAACCTACAATTTAAAATTTAAATTATTAGTATTTTAATTTTTAAACCTCTTTAACCAATTTTTCCTCTCATCACTAAAATAATATTCTCTAGATATTACTGGAGGAATATGATGTTCCATTAGCTCTAAGAGAGATTCCTTTGGTAAAGGAGTTGGGTCCAAAGGAATAAAGTTTTTTAAAAATAAAAGAGTATCATAGTAAGTATCTTCATTAGATAAATTATACCATTCCTCCTTATCATCCTTGATATTATATAATTCCTGATTCCCATCTACATAATTAATATAATGCCAATCACCCCATCTAACTGAGTAATCTGCAAAGTCATATGTGGTGATAACTGGTCTTTCAATAAATCTTTTTGGTTCCTTTAAAAGTGGAACTAAGCTATTACCATCCAATTGTTTGTGATTTTTAATTCCTGCTAATTCAAGTAATGTTGGATATATATCTAATAGAGATGTAAGACTATATACAGTTTCACCATCTGAACTACCTGCAATTAAAGAAGATGAATTTTCAGGAACTTTAATCATCAATAATGTTCTTATCACATTTTCCCAAAGAGAAAATTTTCTCCAATGTTTTTTCTCACCTAACTGCCAACCATGATCTGACCAAATTACTACAATGGTATTATCAGCGTACTTACTTTTTTCTAAATTTTCAAGAAGTTTTCCTATCATAGCATCAGCATAAGATATAGACGCTAAATATCCTCTTATAGCTTCTTTCCATTTTCCCTGATCTACAATGTTTTTGTGATAATTCCCACCTCTTGATATTAATTCTTTTGCCCTATCACCTAGATCAGACGTATCATTCTCTAAAATTTCAGGTAATTGAATTTCATCTATCGGATATAAATCAAAATATTTTTGAGGAACATACCATGGTAAATGGGGCCTATAAATTCCACAAGCAAGAAAAAAAGGCTTATTATGGTCTTTTTTTAAAAGTGAGGAAATATACTCTACACTTTTATAATCTCCAGTTTCTTCATCTTCAATAGGGATTCCAGACCAGTCAAAAGCTGAGTACATATACTTAAACGGCTCCATATTAACTGGGGCGCTTTCTGGTATATAATTTTTTGGCATATTTTGCTTTTGTGAAGGATAGTATTCATTCCAACTATCAGGATGTATCTGTGAGTAATGATAAATTTTACCCGCTCCTGCTGTAAAGTAACCATTTTGTTTAAATAATTCTGGTAAAGTAGTTGCTTCTGATAGCTTAGGTACCTTCCTCCAGTCTTGGTAATTAGAATACATTCCAGAATTAAATGTATGTAATCCTGTCATCATAGTTGCTCTTGATGGATTACATCCAGGACTTGTACAATAATTTTTAGAAAAGTTTACAGATTTCTTTCTAAAGTCCTCAAGGTTAGGTGTTATAACTTGATTACTTCCACCCAATGGTGTAGTCCAATCATTCATGTCATCAACAGATATAAATAATATATTTGGTTTATTATGATGACTTTCATTACATGATATTGAAAATAAAATAAATAATAAACATAGTGTCCTATTCATACTTCTAATCTAAAAATTTTATTATATAAAAGAATTATTAATGCGATTATATTCCAACGTATACCCATCCAACTCTTCCTGATTTAAATGTAACTTTTACTCTTGTATAATCATCAACTTCATAACTATCTGCAAGTAATAATTCATCATGTGTTATTTCAAATAACATACCTTCTACTAAGTCTATTTCATTTCCTGTGTACCTAATGATTGGATGATTGTCATTATGACTTGAATTTATGACTGAATCATCAGTTATTTTAAGTCTCTCAGTTTTATATCCTAATAATTTTTCTTTTGTACCATTAAGAATTCTACCAAACGTGTCTAATTGTACATTTTTAAATTGGAGAGTGCCATAAGAAAATAACTTTTCCATAGTTAATATTTTTCAACACTTCCTTCCCAGTCTGGGTCTGCAGCTCCAATAAAATCTTCAGATCTTTCGTCATATTTAATAGCATGAACCCTCCCAAATCTTGCGATTGAGGGTATCATTTTGTAAGGAATATTTAGACTATCTAGAGAATTCATGAGACCTTTATCCCAGTCTAAATTTTTATGATTTTCTATATGTACAGTATCTGTCTCTGGAAATACTCTACCTGTAGACAATGCATTAAAAAGATTCATTTTTTTATCTATCACATTGCTTATAACTTGTGTAATAGCAGTAATAATTCTTGTGCCTCCTGCAGCACCAAGGACTAAAAATAAATTTCCATTTTTAGTTATTATTGTAGGTGAAATATGGGAATTAGCTCTGTCACCAGGTTTATAGTCTCCTAAGTATCCACCGAGAGTAACGGCATATATAAACCCTAAACCATCAGTAACAACCTTAGATCCCATCAATGGGCCAACAGTCTGTGTGAGAGATACTACATACCCTTCTTTATCTGCAGTTGACAGATGTGTTGTATGTCCTATCTTAGCAACCCATTCCCCAATTTTATAATTATCAAGATCTAAAGATAAACTGTTATTAGAGAGTATTTTATTGGCTTGCATTTTAGCATAATCTTTTGACAATATTTCATTAAGAGAATCATAATTATTTTGAATTGATCTGTCTTCGTAAGCTAATCTAGTTACACTTGAAAATAATTTTACCCACTCAGAATCATTAAGATTTTCAACATCGAAATTTTCTAAGATATTTAAAATCTCTAAAGTTATTGCCCCAAAAGAAGGGAGATATAATGTATTTATGTCATGGTCTCTATATGAACTTTTAAGAACTTTGGACTCAATAGCCTCATAGTTTTTTAAGTCATTCAATGTTAAAATTCCGCCATTTTTACGTATATCTTCTACCATTCTCTCTGCAACTTCACCAGAGTAAAATCCATCTTTTCCTTTATTTGCAATTGCAATTAATGTATTAGAAAGATCTTCTTGTATAAATAATTTCCCCTTCTTATATGTACTTCCTGTAGCATCTAAGAAATATTTTCTCGTCCCATCGAATTCCCCAATTATCTCTTCAACATAGGCGTGTCTCATAGCTTCCCCTGGTAATATTGTAAAACCTTCTTTGGCATATTTAATAGCTGGTTTCATTACTGTCTTTAGTGGTAATCGCCCATATTCTTCACTTAACTTAACTAAACCTGCTACGACTCCAGGAATTCCAATCGTAGAGTAACCATAAGAAGATTTTTTATGGGTAGTTGGATCATATAATTCTGGGACTTGAGTAGAAGCGTCAATACCTCTGACCTCACCATTAGGCAATTTAAAAATAACTTGTAACCTACCCCCTATACCGCTCATACTAGGCTCAACAACTGACAATACAAATGCAGAAGCTACAGCAGCGTCAATTGCATTCCCTCCTAATCTCATCATCTCTATACCAGCTTTTGATGCAAGCGGCTGACCTGAACTTACAATACCATCTTTGGACTTATCAAATTGTACATTAACATTTTGTTCATTTTCATGACATGATAAAATACAAGTAAGAAAAAAAAGTAGAATTGCTTTTCTCATATTAATTTATAAAACTCTAAAAGTTAAATAAATTAATTTAATAATTCTTCATAACAAACCACTTCCAAAGTAGTTTATAAGTGATTTTAGATCCAGAAGTGAGGATACCTACCCTATATATCCTTCCAGCAAACCAAAGAGCAAATAAAACAAACACTAATAAAAATATAATTGAAAGAAGAAGTTGCCAATCAGGAACACCAAAAGGCAATCTTGCCATCATAAGAATTGGTGATGTGAAAGGAAACATACTTAAGAAGATTGAGGCATTACTTTCGGGGTTTTCTAATATTACTGACATAAACATTAGACTAGCTATAATAGGGAGAGAGATAGGAAGTGTGAACTGACTAGCATCCTGCAAATTATCAACTGCAGAACCTATAGCAGCAAAAAAGGCTCCATACAAGAAGAATCCACCAGTAAAATAAATTAAAAATATAAAAATAATCTTATATACATCTATTGAAGAAAAAAGCTCATAAATACCTGCTACCATTTCTTTAGATTGATCTATTTCTTCTTGATTTCCAGGAACTTGAGTAGAGTTCACAGTATCAATCCCAAAATAAAGAGATGTTAAACTAGAAATTGAAAAAACTAAAATAATCCAGATAGATATCTGAGTAAAAGCTACGGCACCAACCCCAAGAACTTTCCCCATCATGAGTTGGGTTGGTTTAACTGATGAGACAATCACCTCAACAACTTTACTAGTTTTTTCATCTAATACACTTTGGAGAATGAAACTTCCATATATAAAAACAAACATATAGATTAAAAAACCATTAAAATATCCTAAACCAAACGCTAAACCAGAACTTGATTTACTAACACCCATTTCACTTCCATCTGAGCTAGTATTTTCTTCAACATTATATGTATCCATATCTACTCTTGTCTCTAACTTCTCTAGCGAAGATTTTTCTATATTAAGTTCCTTGATCTTTCTATCTTTAATCTTATTCTCTATTATATTTTCGATATCACCAACAAAATCACTGCTAGGAACATTTTTAGAATAAAAATTAATGGGATCTGGATTATAGATATCTATTTTTGGTATAACTAATGCACCATAAATATCTCCGTTAAGAATCTCTTCTTGCAAAGAATTTATATCTGAATTACTTAAGTACATATTATTATACCCAAATGAAATAGTATCTTCAATTAGTCCGGAGTTATCTAATACAGCTATTCTCCTTATCTCCTGTTCATCAGATTCTATTAATAATACAGCTATAAAGATGAATAATGGAAAAATCAATGGTGTGAGAAGAGTGGATAAAATAAATGATTTCTTCTGAACTCTCTGTAAATATTCTCTCTCAAAAATGATCCAAACTTTATTCATCTTTACCCCCTTGCTTCACTTTCATAATGAATATATCATTCATATTTGGAATTTTTTCTTTAAATGAGATTATTTGAGTGTAACCTGAAACAACTTTAAATAGATCTTTATAAGACTTCTCACCTATTAAACTTACCTCCGACTCATAAATTCCATCAGATACTTTTTCTGTTTTAATAATAGAGTAAGTAGGGTCATTCTTTAACTTTTTATCATGGACAATCAGATAATTATCCGACTTATATTTCATTTTTATTTGTTCTGTATCACCATCAAGTATTTTTCTAGAATTATTAATCATTGCTAATTGATCACATAACTCATCAACTGACTCCATCCTATGAGTAGAAAAAATAATTGTTTTACCTTCTTCTTTAAGTCTCATAAGATTAGACTTTACAAGGTTCGCATTTATAGGATCAAAACCAGAAAATGGCTCATCAAGAATTATAAGTTCTGGATTATGGAGGACAGTAGAAATAAACTGAACCTTCTGACTCATCCCTTTCGACAAATCTTCAATATTTTTATTCCACCAATTAGAAACCTCCAAATTTTGAAACCAAGATTTTGCTGAGTCAATACACTGATTTCTGTTCAAACCCTTAAGTTTACCCATAAAAAGAAGGAAATCTCCCACTTTCATCTTCTTATATAAACCTCTCTCCTCTGGCATATAGCCAATCTTTCTGACATCATCATAGTTAATAGGTCTTCCATTAAGATATATTTCACCATTATCTTGATTTATAATTTGATTAATTATTCTAATCAATGATGTTTTACCAGCACCATTTGGACCTAATAATCCAAAAATACTTGACTTTTTAATTTCTAATGAAATATTGTCAAGGGCTTTATGACCAACATATGACTTACTTATATTTTTAACAGAAAGCAATTCCTAAAATGTTTAAAATTATTTAAAAAAGCAGCCTTAAAATTTAGATCAGAAAAGAAAATAGATCTATTAAAAACTGAGATGGCAAAACTAGAAAATGTAATCCAAATAACAATTGTGAAAATAAATTATTTTAAGACAATAGTATTAATTCCTTTCTCATTAAGTTTTTCAATAACTCCATTTAATTCATTGTCTCTTAAATTATTATACTCAACCCCAACATTTTCAAGCCTCTCATTTAACAACTCATAAACTTCATAGTATGAGTCAGCCGGTCTAAAGTCAGCATTTGGAACGTTTCCAGCAAGATAGGCTAACTTCCCACCAATCATTTTTTCAAACCTAACGTCATCTTGACCAGTACCAGTTTCTTTTAACTGAATAAGTTTCTTTTCTAAATTCAAAAATTGTTCCTCTAAGTTTTCAACAATTAACATGAGGCTTTCATCTTTACTGGTATTAGAGAGCATAGATTTTAAATCCAGCAACTGTCTTCTTATTATCTCTATAGAATTAATATAGTTTGCAGTAATATTTAGATCTTTATATATCTTTCTCATTAAGTCGTCTTGGAGCATTATGTCTTCCATATCTCCATCAGAATGAGGATCTTTCATGATCTCCAATGATTTTGAAATAACTTTATCACCTAATATTAAATTAACATTATAAATACCCGGGGTAGACATTATTGATATAGAAAATGGTATTTTTCTCTGCCTATCATCCCCCAATGATACCCATTCAGCAAATTGCGGTTTTGTTCTTAGAATAATTTCATCAGTATTTTCACCTTTAAAATCCCACCATACCCTATTAATTCCTTTTGAACCATTGTCATTAATAGTCTTAATTGTATCATTGTTAGAGTTTGTAATAATAATTTTCACATTTTCCTGACTTTCTTTTAACCAATAATTAATTGAAGCACCATTTGGTGGATCAGCTCCCGTTGAAGCTTCAGGAAACATCTGAAGTGAACTAGTTACATTATGAAATCTATATGATGGCTTTATATCAAATAGATGGATATCATTTTTCACAATATTTTCATCCATCTGCTGAATTGGAGAAATATCATCAAGAATCCATATCCCTCTCCCGTAAGTTCCTAAAACCAGATCATTAAAATGTTCTTGAATATCAATCCAATACATTGGAGCATGAGGTAAATTTGACATCATCTCCTGCCAATTTTCCCCATCATTAAAAGACACGTACAATTTATTTTCTGTGCCTAGATATAATAACCCTTTTTTTACAGGATCCTCTTTGACACACCTAGTATAACTTAAATTTCCTTCTTTAATTCCACTTGTAATTTTTTTCCATGTTTTACCAAAATTCTCAGTTTTATATACATAAGGATCAAAGTTTCCTACTTGATGAAATTCTATTGTAAGATAAGCTTTACCCTCATTCCATCTAGAAGCCTCTATATTTCTAACTACACCCAACTTAGGTAAATTAGGAATGTTTTTAGTTACATTCGTCCATGTATCACCATTATCCTTACTAATATGAACAAGTCCATCATTAGTACCAGCCCATAGGATGCCTTTTTTTACAGGTGATTCATCAAAAGCATAGATAACATTAGCATATTCAACAGCTATATTATCTCCAGTTAACCCTCCAGAAAAACCTTGCATTGATTTATCATTTAAGGATAGGTCAGGACTTATAACTTCCCAAGACTGACCATCATTAGTTGTTCTGTGAACGTGCTGACTTGTGACATATACAGTCTTGTTATCATGCGGTGATATTAAGAGAGGAAATGTCCACTGAAACCTATACTTTAACAATGAAGCATGACTACCTGCAGCAAATTCAGGCCAGACCTCTAGCTGTCTAAATTGATTATTTTTTTCGTTATATCTAGTAACAATTCCACCTAACGGTCCAAAACCAGAAGCACTTGACCATACAATATCAGGATCTTTAGGGTCAGCAGTTGCAAACCCACTTTCACCACCCCCTACTGATCTCCACATTCCAGACTGAATCATACCAGGACCAAACCAATTTCCAGTTCTGCTTCTACTTGGTCCTTTCATCGAAGGTCCATCTTGTCTATTAGTTAATACATTATATGGTATATTATTGTCTGTTGTCACATGATATAGCTGCGCAATTGGCAAAAATGTTCTGTGCCATGATTTTCCTCTGTTTTGTGAAATTGAAATTCCTCCATCTCCTGCTACAGCCATCCTATCACCATTGTTAGGATCTATCCACATTTCGTGATGATCCCAATTAGGAGATGACAATTGCGATCTATTCTCTAAAGAATTCCCACCATCTATACTAGAAAAGAACCTATAACTAATAAAATAAACCTCATTTGGGTTATCAGGGGAGGCTGTAGTCCTTGTGTAATAAGCTTGTCTAGAACCTAGTTCTCTATTAGAATTAATAAGTTTATATGTTTCACCATTATCATCTGACCTCCATAATTCTCCAGATTCTGTTTCCTCACCATTATATGGAATACCATCGCCAGTCTCTATTAAAGCATATACCCTATCAGGTGCTGCTGGCGTCATCGCTAAAGCAATCTTGCCAACTGGTTTTTTTGGAAGACCATTATTTTTTGATCTTTTCCATGTCTTACCCCCATCTATAGACTTAAATATTCCACTTCCAGGACCACCACTAATCCTTTTCCATGTTTTTAGCTCTAGATGCCAAGCTCCTGCTATAATAACTCTAGGGTTATCAGTATCCATTACAATATCAGAAATTCCAGTATTTTCATCTATAAAAAGTGTATGATTCCATGTTTTACCACCATCCTCACTCATAAAAACACCTTTTTCCCTTTGGGGAGAATACGCATGGCCTAGTACACCAACATATATTAAGTCTGGATTATCGGGATGGATAATAATTCTAGATATTCTGCCAGAATTTTTTAGCCCAATATGTTTCCATGTCTTACCACCATCTTGTGACTTATATACTCCATTACCTATAGATACGTTTGATCTAATTGAGCTTTCTCCAGTACCAACAATAATAGTCATTGGGTCAGATGGAGCGACTGCAATTGCACCAATTGAGTGAACTTCTTGATCATCAAAAATTGGTTGCCAGTTAAGTCCACCGTCAAGGGTCTTCCAGACACCACCTGATGCCGCTCCAACATAATAAACTAGAGGTTGGTTTGGTAATCCAGCAACTGAAGTTAATCTGTTACCAATGGGTCCAATATGTCTGAATTGCATATCTGAAATCATCTTTTTGTCAATTACCTGAGCTTGACTAATAAAAGGAAGAATAAATAGTAGGATATAGAAGTTAAAGTTCTTCATAAAATTAAGGGTTAGTTGTTATTACTTTAAAGGATTAAAATATAATTTATCTAATTTAAGAAATAACTAAAAGAACTTTAGCAAAATACTTTCTGGTAAGATTTTAATAACTAATGAAATAATTTTCCAACGTCTGGTGATGTAGAGAACTTTACTTTTTCTATCAATACCATCAGCTATTTGTTTACATGCCTTATCTAATGGCGCAACCCACAATAATTTATCCTTATTACCCATTAAAATATCAGTATCAACAAATCCAGGTCTAACATCAGTCAAAAATATTGGTAACTTAAGTTTAGATGACTTAAATCTTAAACCCTGCAAATAATTTGCCTGAAAAGCTTTTGAGGCATTATATGATGGAGCTATACCATTACCAATCTCTGAAGCAATTGAGCTAATATTTACAATATGACCTGATCCCTTTTTTACAAAATAGTTGTAGGCATGAGTAATAACTTGTGTGAATCCTGAGACATTCAAATTGTTTACTTTTTTCTCTTTATTATAGTCTAGCTCTTTGTTAATAATTCCAATTCCTGAGCAGTATATAATTAAATCCACTCCTTCAAGTTTCTTAATAAAATAGTCTAATAAGATATCATTCTTTTCTGTTGATGAATCGAAAGCCTTTATTATAACATTTTCCGGGTTCATCTTTTTGATATCATTAAGTCTTCCTTCTCTCCTAGCAGAGATGCCAATTTTATAATTTTTTTTTAAAAGTTCTAGAGATATACCCTTGCCAATACCAGAAGACGCGCCAATTATTATTGCTTTTTTCATTTCTATTTTTTTATCAATTTAATTAATTATAATTAGTTAGGATCACATTTTAAAAAATTGGGCTTTGGCAGAACCCATGCATCGGCACCTTCATAAAAGTCATCACAATTTTCAACATTATCTACATTCCAATTAGATAAATCTTGATTAAAGTATTTTGCTTCATAAAACATCTTTTCCATATTAGTTACATTTTTGACATTCCACTGTTTTAAATCTTGGTCAATATCTGTCCCATAAAACATTTCCTGCATATTTAATACATTAGACACATCCCAAAGAGATACATCTGGATTAGCATAAAATGCTCCCCTAAATATTCTTTTCATACTTCTTACACTTGAGACGTCCCAGGAAGAAATATCAACATTTAAATTATATGAATGAAAGAATAAACCTTCCATATCTTCAACACTGCTAACATCCCACTTAGATATATCTTGGTCAAATCCATTTAAATTCCAGAATGTGAAATACATTAATTTCACATTACTTACATCCCAAGACTCCATCAAAAAATTATCATTGATTTGACATGGAAGAGCACAGAGAACATTTGTCTCCTCTAAAAAAGTTGTAACTAACTTATTAGTACTATTATATTTTGAAGGATTCAAACTTTTAATATGATCCCAATCTCGGATAATCTCTACATTATTTCCTTTAAACTTAACTACTTTTCCAATTGAATCAATAGCTTCATCAGTTGCTTTTAAAGTAATCCCATTTTCATCAAGGAATATTAGAGGGCAACCATTACTAGAAACTGATGTCAAAGAAGGAGTATTTGGGCATACATCTAATTCATTTACAATTCCATCTTTATCATAATCAGCTTGAAGACTTGAACAACCATCGTTATTAACCAATTGTCCTGGAGGAGTATCATTACACTTATCAATGTCATCATTTATCCCATCTCCATCAGAGTCTTTCATCTTAAATTCAACATATATTAACTTATTCTCATTCATTACTACGGTAAGAATAGGATCATTACCTAACTCACTTCCTCCCCAACTAACAAACTCAAAATTCTCGTTTGGGTATGCCTCAATAGTAACTTCCTCTCCTGGGCTGAATGTTCCATTATATATATTTAATGTCCCACTTAAATCAGGAAATATTACGGTTTCTAATGAATAACTATCAATTTTTTCACAAGAAAGTATCAATAAAAGAGATATAGTTATAATCGTTATCCTCAAAATAAATTATTTTATTAAATCAAACGAATGAGTATACTTAAGAGTTATCTGTTGACTATCTAATTCATCAAGTGGATCAGCATCTTTAAGTAAATTAAAAACAACAAATAAGCCCGTATTAGCATCATTGAGTAATCCAAACCTTGCATTAACAGAAATTAAATTTGATACGTTATTATATTGAATTAAACTTTGAATGAACATTCTAGGGTTAAATGAATAAGTTAATCTTAAACCGCTTATTAAAGCATTTAATTTATCATAATCAAGTTTTATATTATTAGAGTTAATTGAAAGTGATGAACTAAATCTGTCTCCATACCTAACATTTAATGTGGCATTGTTTGATACTTTAGATCCCCCAAAATATCCACCAAATGTGCTTCTTGTGCTTAGGGATACTTTTTGGTTTTTATTTGTCATAAATACTAACTGAAACTCACTGTTATTATACTCACCTGAATTGATCAATAAATTTGATATGGAAAAATCTTCAGAGACCCACTCTTTCCTCACATTATAACCAGTATGTATTTCTAAACCACTCTTCCAAACCCAATGTGTATCTATATGAGTATATGTTGTAACAATATTACCTTCTGGGTCAAAGTAATACCTCCCTGAAATATGTGGTCTATGCTCAAGTAGTTTACTCTCTTCACTTACTCTTATAGTTCTAAGTATTAAGAATTCAGGTTTTGTAAATGAACCTCTTTCTAAATAACCTACCTCTGGGTTAAATCCTTCTCCTACCTCAGATAAGGCTGCCAAAATATTCCATCTATTCCAATCATAATTTGCTGATAATTTAAAAGCATGATCTTCAGAGTCAATATTAGGTGAAGAGCTTTTTGATAAAAATCCTGAAATTTTTGCTTTCTTGCCTATGCCCCATACCCCATCAATAGCAAAAATCCTATTGTAGTGATTAGAATCTGAACCCACATCACCTAAAACACTTTTCCCTATTAATGCAGCTCCAATTGATGATCTAGAATTATTAATATTATGATTTACTCTTGCTACATAATAATTATTTTTATTAATATCCATACTTTGTATTTCATCTGTTACCATTGACAAAAGACCAATATTCGTGCTTCCTACTTTACCAGATAACCTACCCCCACCAATTATTGGAACTACAGAACCATTATCTGAAATCCCTATCTTTCTACTGAAAAAAAGGTCTATCTCACCAGGACTACCAACAGAAAATTGTCCGGCATTTTCAAGAAAAAATGATCTTTTTTCAGGGTAGAAAAGATTAAATCTATCAAGATTTACTTGCTGATTGTCTACCTCCGCCTGAGCAAAATCAGTATTATATGTAAGATCTAATGTCAAGGATGGTGTAATACTATATTTTAAATCAGCTCCTAATTCTATATTAGAAGATGTATTATTATCTATAGAGTTATTTGTAAACTGAGTTAATCCATAAGGTAAGAATTTTAAGTTTCCAGGTTTTTTTAATGAAATTCCACTCATTTTCCCCGCAAGTGAAACCCTTTTTATACCAAAGTTAAATCCAAGAGGTAAAGGAGCCCAAAATGATATCTCATTAGATTTACTAATATTTCTCTGAAAATTAATACCCCAACTTCTATTGTCTCCAGGACTAAACCTTAGCGATTTTAGTGGAATAGCAAATTCAGCACTCCATCCATAGTCACCAACTTCAGTCCTCACATCCCAAGAAGCATCCCAATTTAAATTTGTACCTCCAATTACTCCTCCCTGTTGTCTTTGTGCAGTTCTATTACCAACTCCCTCATTATCAATCTGCGCATCATACTCCATTCCTGCTGAATTGGTTCCAAATAAAAATCCATTCTGTTGGTCATTATATGTATCAATAATAAAAAGAAAGCTATCATCATCATCAAGACTAGCATCTCTTCTAGAATCAGAGACTACTAATGTGTTTGGACTAGAATCATAACATACAACACCTATGAACATCATTGTTTTTGAAAATGCAATCTTAATATCTGTTTTCTCTGTTGATGGTAGGCCAAATGAAGGTTTTGACTGAAGCATCGGACCCACAGTAGTTAAATTTTTCCAAATGATATCTCCTAAAACATTACCATCTAGTTCAGGAGCATTTTCAATCATATTAGCTTTAAAAGATGGCCTATCTGGAAGATTTTCCATCTGGGAAAATGATATAAAAGGAATAAAAAATAAGAAAAAAAAGTTTTTCATTAGTAGAATTTACTGAATTGGATACATATTAAAGTTTTGTTCATCAAAGTATTTGATTCTATTAGGTATAGCCTCTTCTATTGTTTTCTTTAAATCATCAGATATTCTATCAGATCTGTATCTTATTGCAAGGTAAGGCAAATAACTTTCTGCTATATCCTCTCTTATAGGGTTATCTCTAGCATAATCAGATATAAACCCACAGTCTTGATTTTGTGCTGCTAACCAGCCTTTTGACTCAGCATGGTAAGAATCTAATGACGTGTGTGCTGCCTCATGGACAAGTGTCTCTTCTAGTATACCTTGATTTTCATAATTTTTTTCAGACCAGTCTGTATGAATTAAAAGATTATTATTTCCTCCTCCAAATGGTTCATCTCCTCTGTGGATCCATGATGTTTCAACATCTTTTCTCAGCTGTGTGGTTAGTCTACCTATGACCTCAGCATACTTTAATGCATATATCTGGGCATTTTCCCAGGTGCCAAATTCAGGATTAACTTGAATTTCAATTGTCAGTCCATCATCATACTCTGCAGGAAATAGAAAAGGTTCTAAAGTAACCCATCCCGACCTCCTGTCATACATCTGTCTACTTCCAGTACCCGCATAAGATAAGCTCACAAAAGTTGTGGGATCTTCTGGAGTTATAATATCAGGGTCAATAAAAATTGTGCCACCAAAAGGAGGAATATAATTTTCATCACATAACTCAGGTTGAGCTGTTTTATCTTTTGAACAAGAGAAAATTAATAATAGAATAATTAATCTTTTCATTACAGAATGTTAATGTAGTGATATTATTAATTAAAATTATATTATTGCAAATGAAAAAAAATTTAAAATATCTGATTTTATTTATTCTATTCGTTAATATCTCGTGTGAAGAGTTAGATACTGAACCAGGTGGAGTATTTAATGGATTTGAATGTAATAAACCTTCATATTCAAAAACACCTGACCATGATAGTCAAGATGGAGAGTATAGATTTTATACATACAGTTGGCAAGATAATCCTCAAATATGCATAAACACGTATGAAGGAGTTAGTCAAGAATCAAAATCTTTAATTACAGAAGTAATAAATGATGGAAAAAAAGAACTTGGACTCCTTGTTCCTGTCAATGTTTACGCCTTTAATAATGGCCTATCAGACCTAGATCAAGTAGTAAAAGATTGGGGAAGTTTAAAGTTAGCAACTAATTTAGATTTTCATGATTATGTAGCAGCAGCAGGGGTAGATTATTTTAATATGCATAATGGCGGAATCATTGAATTAGCACACGGTATTTATGAGATGGCTGACGGAGAAAATTATGGATCTTATGCTAGAAAGATAATTTACCATGAATTTTTCCATGTTCATCAAAACTCTCACAAATTTTATTTTGAGAATCAAAATAACTTTGGATTTAATCGTAAAAGAGAAGAAAACTATGAAATGTTTTTTCCTGTTTGGTTAGAGGAAGGTGGAGCAGATTTTGCTGCAATATATCTTTCTTCAAAAAGAGGATGGGTTGACTATAAATATGCTATGACTGAATCTCTAGATGAAGCACGAAATGTAATTGTTGATGCTGCTACAAGAAATGACATTGTATCTCTTCGTGATTATGAAACTGGTGAGGGCATAGGGCTTGTAGAGTCAGAAAATAATCCAAGTGGAGTGTCTAGAGTATTTGCTTATCAATACTCAGCAGGCGCATGGGCATTTGCTTACTTGTGGCATTTAAATGACAACAATTTAGATGGAGCTCTTGTTAATTATTATAAGAACATAGCTGAAATTGAGAAAGATAATGTTGGAAATGGGTGGAAGTTAGCTTTCCAACAAACATTTGGTATTAACATTGAACAATTCTATACAGATTTTGATAATTTCATGCTGCTACCTAGGGAAGATCAAATAGCAATTTTAAAATAGTGAGACTTTAATTAATTCTTTTAAATAAACTATAAATATATTTTCTGGTATTACCATTTGATGGATGTTTATACAAATGATTAAAAGACTCTAATAATTCAAAATCGTCACCAAGCCTTTCTTGAAACATTTCATCACTATAATTCAATATATCTAAACCACAACATTTCTTTGCTCCATCAATAGCAAATTCTGAGAATATAACATACCCACCATCTTTGACTTTTCTCTTAAGCAAATTAAAGTAAGCATCCTGTTGTGATTGTTGGACAAAAAAATGCAATACAGCTCTATCATGCCATAAATCAACCATTTCAAGGTTTAGCAAGTCTTTTGGATTTGTGAGATCATCTACTACGAAGGATAATCCATCAATATTATTAATAGAAGATTTGAGTTTGTCTATTGCACTTTTGGAAATATCATTAACACATATATTAGAATACTCATCATCTTTTAACTTTTGTATTAATTTTGTTGCGCCTGCTCCAGCATGAAATATTATTGAATTTCTAGAGAGATTACATTTATTTATCAAATCTAAAGATACCACAGGATCATCTTCATACCAACCCAAATCTTCAATAGAATTTTTAAGATATGCAGTGTCCCAATGGGTTTTAAAATCATAATTTTCAGACATAGTGTAATATATTTATTTACTCAATTAAAAAAACTATTTTTCATTCTATTATTAAGAAACAATTTATAATATTTACATGTATGACTAACGTCTTCCCAAAATTTTCTAAGAAGGATCCTAAAATGTTTTTTAAAACATTAAACTCAAGAGTTAATAGTTACTTTAAGGATAATAAGATAAAAAAAACAGGTAATTGGAAACTTTATACAAAATCATTAATAATCTTTGGAATCTTCGCAATCCCTTATTTCCTGATATTGCTATTTGAGTTTAATCAGTGGGTATGTTTAGGATTAATAATAATTGCTGGGGTTGGAATGGCAGGAGTTGGAATGAACATAATGCATGATGGTAACCATGGTTCATTTTCAAGCAAAAAGTGGGTTAATAAGCTTATGGGAAGCAGTATATACATTCTAGCTGGAAATGCATATAATTGGCAAATTCAACATAATGTGCTTCACCATACATACACAAACATTCATGGTCATGACGAAGATTTGGCAGCTGGAAGAATACTTCGTTTTAGTGAACACAGTAAATGGAAGCCTCATCATAGATTTCAGCATATTTATTCTTTTTTATTATATGGACTTATGACAATAAATTGGGCTATAATGACTGACTACTTTCAGACAAAAAGATATATTAAAAGAAAATTATCTTTTAAAAAGTTTGTAAATCCAACAAAACAATGGGTAAACCTTGTTATTACTAAGATCTTATATTATTCCATTTGGATTGTTCTTCCTATGATATACCTTGACTTTGCATGGTGGAAGATTTTAATTGGGTTTTTTATTATGCATTACACAGCTGGTATTATTTTAAGTATAATCTTTCAACTTGCACATATTGTAGAAAAAGTTAAAATGCCATTACCAAACAAATCCCTTGGAATGAAAAATACTTGGGCTATGCACCAGTTATTTACTACTTCTAATTTTTCAACAGGAAATAAGATAATGAACTGGTTCTCTGGAGGACTTAATTTTCAAGTAGAACACCATTTATTTCCTAATATTTCTCACATACATTATAAGAAGATATCTGAGATAGTAAAAAAGACAGCAAAAGAATTTAGTTTACCATATAACGAATACAAGACTACAACACAAGCTCTAAAATCTCATTTTCTATTCCTAAAATCAATGGCAAAAAAGCCGCTTGCAATTAATTAATTATTGCTTGATCCAGGTGTCGGGTTATTAAAGAAAATCCACTCTTCAAAATTATTTGGATTTCTTCCCATAGAAACATCTGTTGTCTGCTCAGAATAAGTTAAAGAATCAACAATTGTAAGTTTATCACTTGAAAGTAAAATAATTGATTCACCACCTTTTTTTAATTTTTTACTTACATGAAGTGGGCCCTGTTCCTGATCATCATCACACCAAATAAGTAGATATCCTTTTGAGGCAATTGTTGTCTTTGACGGATCAGTGTTTGGGATCTGATATGGGTTATCATCACCTGGTGTATCAGTAAAATACATACCCCCAATATCAATAGGATCAGGTGTATCATTATAAAGTTCTACCCAGTCATCATAATCACCAGAAGGATCAGGACAACATACGTCATTACTTGTTAAGAATTCATTAATAACAAGACCTCTGCTAGTATTTTGAGTTATATCTACCTCATCACAAGAGATAAAAAAAATGAATGATATCATAAAAATAAAGTTTCTCATATAAATTAATTTAATGATTGATTAATTGAATATTTTTTAAGTATCGATGATTAATTTTTTAATTTAATTATA
>Ga0208766_1000665_pt1 | contig 18761 bp, 17 predicted proteins | sample ETN01SmetaG_3_FD_185792 | JGI IMG/M metagenome (GOLD analysis project Ga0208766, IMG submission 185792) | Marine microbial and viral communities from oxygen minimum zone, Eastern Pacific Ocean - ETNP2014F12-01SV263 (SPAdes) (version 2) | ecosystem: Environmental > Aquatic > Marine > Oceanic ... | reverse complement strand
ATCAGGCTTTATTTGATCTTCTTTTTTAAGTTTGTAGGATCTTATCTCTTTAATTAAATCTCCTAAAAAATAATTTAGATGATTATTTTCAAAAGAATTACAAATTTCCAAAAATTCTTTTAGACGATCCTCTTTTCTTATATCAAGCTTTTTTATTAAAGATTGGAGTTTATCGCATGCATCTGTATTTGATGGGTTAAATAATATATATTCCTCTTTACAATTATTTAACATAACAGCTAAATCTTTGTATTCATTAGGGACCTTTAAATTTTCACAAAAAATGTCCATATCACTTACGTTTTCGTGTATGAAATATGAAATATTTTTAAGTTTAGACCCATCATAAAATTCATCAGGTTCAAATTGAGAAAAAGGAACACAACCAGGCAATAATTTATCTAAAATATTTATTTTATCTAAAAATTTACAAAACCTGTAGATATGATTGCTCTTATAAAATTCCAGCCATATTCTCTCAGGTGTTAAATATTCCAGTTCACCACTTTCAACAATCCCCTGTATCATCTCCATAGTGTCCTCATGCACCGTAAACAATTTAAGGTTTGTTTCAAACCTTGCTACCCTTAAAACTCTTAAAGGATCCTCTGAAAATGCATCTGACACATGTCTTAAACATTTATTTTTAATATCCTCTTGCCCATTAAATGGATCAATTAAAATTTCATCTTCACCCTGCGCAATAGCATTAATGGTTAAATCTCTTCTTGCCAAATCTTCCTCTAAAGTTACATTTGGATTGGCATCAAATTCAAAACCTGTATAACCATGACCAGATTTTCTCTCTGTTCTAGCGAGAGCATACTCTTCACCAGTTTTTGGATGAATAAATACTGGGAAATCTTTTCCAACTTGTTTAAATCCTTTTGTTTTCATTTCATCTGGAGTGGATCCAACAACAACCCAATCCTTTTCTTTTGCAGGCAAGCCCAATAATTCATCTCTTATAGCTCCACCAACAAGATATATTTTCATTGTTTTCTACCTGATTTTTTTCTTAAATCTTTAAAACTATCATCTATATTTAAATATCTAGGAACAATATCTTCTATAGATGTTGTGCCCTTAAAACCATCTGTGCTTATGCTATCGACTTGTAAAGATTCAAAATTATCCATTGTAAAAATTTTCCCAGGTAACCTTTGAAATATGTATGCTTGTATTTTTGACATAGCATTATTCAAAGGTATAACAATCCTTTTAATTTTTAGAATTCTAAGCGTTGTTTCAATAATTTCTCTAAATGTGTATTCTTTTGGTCCTGTCACATTAATTTTTGTATTATATGTGTTGGCGCTTGATATTGTTCTAATAATAAAATCTGTAAAATCACCTATATATACTGGCATAAACTTAGAATTATGACATGCAAGAGGAAATACTAAAGAGAACCTTAATATTGTGGCAAATTTATTAAAAAAAGAATCATTGTTTCCAAAAACTATTGAAGGTCTAAAAATTGTAACGTTACAAAAATCCTTTGTTTCTGATAATAAGTAGTCCTCAGCTTCACCTTTAGTTCTAAGATATTTACTTTTTGCCCGAATGTCAGCATTTAATGAGCTAATATGCAGTAGGCGCTTTACTTTATTTACTCTCATTGCAGCCGATATTTTTTTTATTAAAAGATAGTGTAATAATTTAAAAGAGTTATCACCAAATTCATTTAATATTCCTACAGTATTAACAACAACATCTGTATTTTTAAAATTTTCTCTCAAAGATCTTTCATCATTTATATTACAGGCTACTAATTCTATGTTTGGAATAAGCTTTAAGTCTTTATTAGTCTCTAAATCTCTGGTGAGAACAACCACGGTTTGTGATAATTTTGACATTTTTACAGCTAACTCTGAGCCAATGAAGCCAGTTCCACCGAGTATTACGATTTTATTTAAATTAAACATAATTTTAATAGCAGTTATAAATTATAAATATATAATATGAATACTTTATCATTATAACGATAATGATTGTCTGATTATAGGTTAGATGAACTTTTTTCAAGTTAATTGCATAAAATGATAATTATTGCTTTATCAAAAATCATTATGATTGTAATATAACAATACCATCAAGTTTAATTCGAAACAGATATATATAGTTATCTCAGGGGTATTTTGTCAAACGATGAAAAAAACACAAAAAATTGTCAATAATTCTATTAGTAAAACTATAAAGAATGAAACGATAACATATATAAGCAAAATGAATGGTGAGGGAGTTAGTAATCTTCACGGATTATTTATATCTGAAGTAGAGAAATCTTTAATAGCAGCAGTATTGACGCATCTTAAAGGAAACGTTACAAAAACAGCTAGCTATCTTGGCATAAATCGTGGAACACTAACTAAAAAAATTAAAGAATATGGTATTAACACCTGAAAATGAGCGGTAGAAATAAAAAATTCGCCATAATAAGTGTTTCTGATAAAAAAAATATTGATAAGATTGCAAACGAGCTAGTTAATAATGGTTATAACATACTATCAACTGGTGGCACAGCTAAGTTTTTAACCTCCAAAAATATACCAAACATATCTATCTCAAAATTTACAAAATTTGATGAAATTTTAGAAGGTAGAGTAAAAACATTGCACCCAATAATTCATGCAGGAATATTAGCTAAAGACGAAAAATCACTTAAAAGTATAAAAAACACATCTTACTCATTAATAGACATGGTTATAGTTAATCTATATCCATTTGAACAAGTTATTTCTAAAAAAAACTGTAAGTTTAGTGATGCTATTGAAAATATAGATATAGGCGGCCCAACTATGTTAAGAGCAGCTGCAAAAAATCATAATAGAGTTACAGTTTTAACTGACCCAAATAATTATCAAGAGGTTGTGAAAGAGATAAAAAGCAAAGGAGGCACAACAAAAGACCTAAGATATAAATTAGCATTAAAAGCGTTCTCATTGGTTTCTAAATATGATTCTGCCATAGCAAATTACTTAATAGAAAATTCTAAAACTAAAGAAAATTTAATGCCTACAGAATTAAACATTGTTTTAGAAAAAGAGAATAATTTACGTTATGGAGAAAATCCACATCAAAATGCAGCGCTTTATAATATAAAGGTACCAAAATCTTTAGGTTTTAATTTTAAACAGCTTGCAGGAAAAGAGTTGTCATTTAATAATCTTGTAGATTCAGAAAGCGCCTTATCTTGTGTAAAACAATTTCAAAAACACGCTTGTGTAATTGTTAAGCATGCAAACCCATGTGGTGTTTCCGAGAGTATATCTCTCCTAAAAGCTTATAATGAAGCATACGAAACAGACCCTACTTCTGCATTTGGCGGCATTATAGCATTTAATAAAAGATTGGATCATAAACTGCTTAAAAAGATTTTATCTCAGCAATTTGTTGAAGTAATAATAGCTCCAAATATTACCAAAGAATGTTTAAGTATAATGAAATCAAAACCAAACGTACGTCTTATAGTTATAGAAGATTTTTCAAAAAATACCAAAACCATTGATATGAAATCTCTAAAAAGTAAATTTTTAATTCAAGAAAGTGATGCTAAAGTAATAACTAGAAAAGACTTAAAAGTAGTTACCAAAAAAAAACCCTCTCCTGCACAAATAGATGATTTGCTCTTTGCATTTAAAGTGGCTAGATATGTAAAATCTAATGCTATCGTTTTTGTAAAAAACAAAAGAACCCTGGGCATAGGCGCTGGCCAGATGAGTAGAATAGATTCAACAAATATTGCTCACTCAAAAGCAAAAAAATCTAATATTTCTCTAAAAAATTGTGTCATGGCTTCTGAAGCATTCTTCCCTTTTAGAGATAATGTTGATTTAGCAAAAAAAATTGGCGTAAGTAGTATTATACAACCTGGTGGATCAGTTAAAGACAAAGAAATTATTTCTATTTCAAACAAACACAATATCTCAATGGTATTTAGTAGCGTCAGAGTATTTAAACACTAATAATGAAAAAAAATATATTAGTTATTGGTCAAGGCGGAAGAGAACACGCCTTAGCATGGAAATTATCTAAATCGCAAAAAATACAAAAAACTTATGTTTGCCCTGGAAATGGAGGTACTTTTCTTGAAAAAAATATTATCAATGTCGATCTAGATATAAAAAATCATAATATACTAATAGATTTTGTTAAGTCTAATAACATTGATTTCACTATTGTAGGTCCAGAAGACCCTTTGGTTAATGGTTTGGTAAATAGTTTTATAGAAAATGATTTAAAAATTTTTGGACCATTAAAAGAATTTGCAATATTGGAAGGCTCTAAAGTTTTTGCAAAAGATTTTATGTTAAAAAATGATATTCCAACCGCAAACCATACAATGTTTAATGCTCCTGAAAAAGCAAAAAATTATTTAAAAAATATAAAATACCCTATTGTAATAAAAGCAGATGGACTAGCCGCAGGAAAAGGAGTGATGATTTGTGAAAATCAAACAGAAGCAGATTATGCTATAGAAAAACTATTTAATATCACACATTCCAATAGAATTGTTATTGAAGACTTTTTAAGCGGACAAGAACTCTCAGCAATTTATATATGTAATTCCCAAGGAAAAGATTTTGAAATAGGTTTGCCTTGGACAAAAGATTATAAATCTAGAGATGAATATAATTCTGGTCCTAATACAGGAGGCATGGGTGCAGTTAGCCATCCTTTATGTTTTGAACATAAAAATGTTGTATATAAATTACACCTTGCTATTGAAGAAACATTAAATAAAACAATTTCTGGCATAAATAAACATAATAAAAAAACAAATCATCAGTACCTTGGATTTTTATATATTGGTTTAATGCTTGATACGCAAAATAATTTAAGTGTTCTTGAATACAACTGTAGAATGGGCGACCCTGAAACTCAAAACTTAATGCTATATTTAGATAATCAAGAAGTAGATTTATATGACTATATTGATAGCACAAAAATTAACTCATTTAAAGATTTCAATGTATTAAAGGCTGATAATGATTTATCTAATTATTGTTGTACCATAGTGTTAGCTGCGAAAGGATATCCAGGTGAATATAAAAAAGATTTCTATTTAGATATTAGCAATATCCAAGAATCTCAAACATTAAAAATATTTCATGCTGGAACCACTATTGATAATAATATAATTAGAGTTACTGGAGGAAGAATTTTGACTGTAAATGTTTTTGGGGAAAACAAAGACGAAGTTATAAATTCGGCCTATGAAAATATAAAAAAAATTAAAGTTTTTGAGGACAAAGATTTTAAAGATCAGAACCAAGATTTAGTATTCTTTAGAAAAGATATAGGTTCTTAATTATTTTTTCATCGATTCAAAGAATTCTGAATTAGTTTTAGTAGCTTGAAGTTTATTTAGCATAAATTCCATTGCATCTAATTCATCCATTGAATGTAATACTTTTCTTAAAATCCAAATTTTTTGTAACTCTTCAGGAGTTGTTAATAATTCTTCTTTTCTAGTACCAGAACGGTTTATATTTATAGCAGGATAGATCCTTTTCTCAGCTATTCTTCTGTCCAAATGGACTTCCATATTACCAGTACCTTTAAACTCTTCATAAATTACCTCATCCATTTTAGAACCAGTATCTATAAGAGCTGTAGCTAAAATAGTCAGACTACCACCTTCTTCTATATTTCTAGCACCACCAAAGAATCTTTTCGGTTTTGTTAGTGAATTAGCATCAACACCACCAGACAAAACCTTTCCAGATGATGGGGCAATGGTATTATAAGCCCTAGCAAGCCTTGTGATAGAGTCTAGAAGTATTATCACATCCTTTTTATGCTCTACGAGTCGTTTAGCTTTTTCTATAACCATTTCTGCTACCTGAACATGTCTATGTGCTGGCTCATCAAATGTACTAGCTACAACTTCTCCTTTAACCATTCTTGACATTTCTGTAACTTCTTCTGGTCTTTCATCAATTAATAATACAATTAATATTGCTTCAGGATTATTTGTGGTTAAGCTTTGTGCAATTTGTTGAAGCATAATAGTTTTACCAGCTTTAGGAGGAGATATAATAAGCCCTCTTTGACCTTTTCCGATTGGTGCAGCAATATCTACCAATCTACCAGATATATCTTCTCTGCTTCCATTACCAACTTCCAATCTTAGTCTTTTGTTAGCATGTAAAGGAGTCAAATTTTCAAATAGAATCTTATGTCTTGCATTTTCTGTAGCATCAAAGTTTACATTGTCAACTTTAAGTAAAGCAAAATACCTTTCTCCTTCTTTTGGCGGTCTTATTTTTCCTTCAACAGTATCTCCTGTTCTTAGAGAAAATTTTCTAATTTGACTAGGAGAAACATAAATATCATCTGGCCCAGCTAGATATGAACTACTAGCGTTTCTAAGAAAACCAAAACCATCTTGTAAAATTTCTAACACACCGCCTCCTGATATATCTTCTCCACTTGATGAATGATTTTTTAAAATAGTAAAAATTATATCTTGTTTTCTAAGACGTCCTACATTCTCAGCACCAACTTTCTCAGCCATTTCAACTAATTCTTGTATCGGTTTTTCTTTAAGTTCTGTTAAATTCATAGCATTTGTATAGGTATTGTTTATTTAAAATTGAAAAGATTATTTCAATTAGATAGTTTTCTTTTCCTCATAGATTATCATTTAAAAAATTTGTTAATTCAGATTTACTTAGCACCCCTACATTCGTTGCTGCTAATTCTCCATTTTTAAATATCATAATAGTTGGTATTCCACGTATTCCATATATAGGAGCTGTTTTTGGATTCTCATCAATATTAAGTTTAGTAAATTTAATATTATCAAATTCTGCAGCTATCTCATCAATTACTGGACCTAAAACTTTACATGGTCCACACCATTCAGCCCAAAAATCAATTAACACAGGTTTGTCTGATTTTAAAACTTCCATTTCAAAACTATCATCCGTAATATTATGTACTGTGCTCAAAAAAAAATTTCCTCTTGTTAAATTATGATGGTCAATTATTTCGAATTGAATTTTTGATTAGCTCAATGAATAATCTAATAATATGCTTTTTTCTAAATATGTCAAGTTTTATCAGTTTTCTGATAAATGCTAGATTAAACTCATGTTTAAAACGCCTTCCATTTTTTCGGCCATCTCTGATTTTCCAGTTCTACTATCACCAATTGTAGCTATTGTTATATCAACTTGTTTATTTGTCCCATCACCAATACGTTTTCTCTTCTCTATTGCAGTTCTTTTTATAAGATCAATCATGTCGTGCGCAGCTCTTTCAGGGCCTTTATGCTCTACAAGATCTCTATCATCAAAACCACATTTTTTTAGACGATCATCAGTGCTATCTTTATATACGCCAGCCATAAGCATACTATGAGCTACTCCTATTTTCATTATTCCTTGTTCTACGCGTTGTTTAATAATTTTAAAAAATTTCTGTTCAATTTTTTCAAACTTTTCAAAATATTCTTCATGATTTTTAACCAACGAACCATCTTTCTCTTTCAATAAAGGAAATGGATTAGCCCAATAACTTATTTCAACTTCACCTCTATGCGTTTGAGTGCTTCCAGCAGCAACTCTTGCGCCGCTTCTAAAGTGTTCTAAGGCTTCATCTACAGTCATATCAGTATTCATGCAAGATTTATTTTTTGGAATAATCTCATAATTATTTAAATACAAAAGAACATCAAGTTCGGATCCTGTAGATATCTCAGAGTATTCAGTAACTGGCACAATCTGTCTTGCGTTAGTACCAGAATGTTTATTATAACCAATTTCCCTACCTTCCATTTGCATTTTAGCATGTTCACTAAACCCATCTAAACAAGCAAATGCACCAGTCTCAGTTCCATAAAAAACTGGCGTTTCATTAGAGTTTTTATTTTCAATTTTAGCTCTTCCCATATCATCAGCTTTAACAAATGAATCAAAAATATAAGGTTCATTTGTTTTCTCATCAAATCTCACAACATATCTTGTTGCTCCGCAATGAAGAGGTAAATCACCATTAATAATACATAGAACATTGTGTAGAGTTAATATAGGTTTTTTACCATAACCAAAATATTTACAATCATCAATATTTGGTATTAAACCAACAAGTAAATTATTTTTCTTATCATGGTAATAACCCAAGTCTTTCATATCAGAATTAGGGCATCCAAAAATAAAAATTCCATCAGGTTGTTTTTCAGTAATATTCTTCACATTAGAAAAAGGAAATAGATTTAAAAGCCCTGGCTCCATTTCAATACAACCGCGCGATTTGTGTACATAACAAAGTATATTCCACGCACCAACTTCAAATGGAATAGCGACGTAATCATCCGCATTAAATTTGTTATTTTTAAATGGATTATGCTCAAGGGCAAAAAAAGGAAAAGCTCTCTTGTTTGCATGAGTTGTATAATAAACCCCAGTTCTCATATCTGCCGCAGTAGTCATAGGCACTTGGTTTAAACTAGAATAATCACCAGGTAGATTTACAAAATGACCAGAAATTTCTCCAACTGCAACATTGGGGTGACACTCAAGGCCTTTTGTTCTTCTTACTCCTTCACCTAACCCAGCTTTTATAAGTAAAATTCTTCTAGTTTCAACTATAAGTTCTGATAACTTTTCAGCTTTTACAGACACTTTATCTTTAATGGTTTCAGCATCTGTGGAATCTTCCAAAATTTCATTATGAAGCCTTACAAGTCGCGTATATGACTTTGTTCTATAATGATGAAATGCACCATCAAGAAATTTAACACTATCTCTATGAGATTTTAATTCATCTCCAGAAAATGGTGTAGCTCCCTCCAATATATCTATAAAAGTAGTAGCATCAATACTTTTGATATAATCTATTTTATGTAGAAGATCTTCTTTTAAATCTTCATCTTTTCGATTTTTTAAATCTTTTATAAATTGTTTTTTATATATCTCTACGTATTTAGAAAAAGCTGTACTTTTAAGCAGTTGTATTGGTGTTGTACATCCATCTCTAACTTCTAGAATTTCTTCCATTTTTAACTCTCTTTTTAGTTTAATTTATTTTATGATTATATTTGTAAATTTCATGCTTTTCTTGACCTTAAAAAACACTTGGATTTTTAAGCAACGTTGATTATAGTATTAGTCTTCTCTATCATCAATGAGAAATTTAATAAAAACTAATGGATTTTTTATGACAAATTTGGTAAGCCCACATGGATTAGAATCACTAAAACCTTTATATATAAAGGATTCTGAGGAAAAAAAGGAAATAATCAAGAGTTCAAAAAACCTTCCAAAAATCATGCTTAATTCAGCTGCTGCAGCTAATGTGGTAATGCTTGGGGCTGGTTATTTTACGCCTTTGTCTGGTTTTATGGATAAATCTGATGCCTTTAGTGTTGCCAGGGATATGGTTACTGAATCAGGTCTTTTTTGGCCAATACCTATATTAAATATAACTAAAGAAATAAATTCGAATATAAAAGCTGGGTCAGAGATTGCATTATTGGATCCTAATGTTGATGGTAACCCAATAATTGCAATACAAACCATTAAGGAAATAGAAGAATTAAATAATAATGAGTTAGAAGAAATAACTAAAAATATATTTGGCACAACAGATGCTGAGCATCCGGGAGTAAAAAATTTTATAAGCTTAGGAAATATTATAATTTCTGGAGAAATAAAAGTTTTAAATTATAGTTATTTCCCTAAAGAATTTCCTGGAACATTTGCAACAGCACAAGAAATTAGAGATATATTGACAAGAGCTAATTGGCAAAAAGTTGTTGCTTTTCAAACCCGTAATCCAATGCACAGGGCTCACGAAGAATTATGTAAAATGGCACTTGATAGACTTAACGCTGATGGAGTTTTAATTCATATGACTTTAGGTAAGTTGAAAGAAGGTGATATACCCGGTGACATCAGAGATGCAGCAATTAGAAAAATGGTAGAATTATATTTTCCAAAAAATACAGCTATAATTTCAGGGTTTGGTTTTGACATGTTGTACGCAGGACCAAAAGAGGCATTATTGCACGCTACCTTTAGACAAAATTGTGGGTGTAGTCATTTAATCGTGGGCAGAGATCATGCGGGGGTTGGAGATTATTACGAACCATTTGAGGCACAAGAAATTTTTGATTGTGATATAGTTAAAAATTCTCTAAAAATACAAATTTTTGCTGCTGACCACACTGCTTTTTCTAGAAAGCTCAATAAAGTTGTTATGATGAGAGATGTTGAAGATCATACAAAGGATGATTTTGTTCTATTATCGGGAACAAAAGTGAGAGAGATGTTATCAGAAGGTATTGATTTACCGCAAGAATTCGCCAGGAAAGAAGTTGCTGATATTTTAATGAGATATTATCAGTTAAAAAAATAATAATTTATCATTTTTTATAAATAATTAATTCCTAATATTGTTAATTTACATTATAATCTCATGAGGAATATAGATGAGAGAGCGCTAATGCTAGCAAATCAAAGCATTCCAAGAAGATACTAGGGAGAGAATATATGTTTACAGTGAACCCTTTTGTAGAATTATCAGGATTGATATCACCATTAACAATGCAAATGTTTGTGGTAGTTATGGTTATTTTAACTGTTGGTGGAACGATACTTGATATGATTCATAAAAAGAATGCAAAATATTTTTTTGAAAACTCAAAAAAGCTACAAAAATCTGCTACCCGACATGTGCCTACGGGTGAAAAAATATCTATAATTGTAAAAACTCTAGCTCATGACGTAGCAACTTCAGCTGAATTTTGCGGTTTTCAAAGAAGATTAGCTCATTTACTTGGTATGTACGGTACAATAATTTTTTGGGTAACATCAGTTATAATGATTTTTAGTTATCCCACATCATCATCAACTCCAATAATTTATCCGTTTTTATGGCATTTAGGCGCGCTAATGACGTGCATAGGTGGATATTGGTTTTGGTTTATTTTAAGAGTAGACGTTAGAGTAGAGGGCAATCCTTGGTACAGAATAGTCACGGCAGATTTATTTGTACTAGCTCTTGTAGCAACATCAACATCTGGTTTACTGTGGTCTTATTTTCAATCATCTGGAACTGGCGGTCTATCTACTTTATTTTTGATTTTATTTATCGTTTCAAACATTATTTTGTTTGGAGGAGTATATTGGTCTAAATTTGCACATATGTTCTATAAACCTGGAGCAGCAATACAAAAACATTTATCTGAAGCAGACGGCTCAAGAGATCATTTACCAGAGCCTGTAGATAAACCAGAAGAGTATGGTTTGGGTATAAAACGCTCAGAGCCACAGAATTATTAAGGAGTATAGTTTATGTCAACATTTGTATATATGACTAGATGTGATGGTTGCGGACATTGCGTAGATATTTGTCCTTCAGATATCATGCATATCGATAAAACAATAAGACGTGCAGTTAATATTGAACCTAATTTTTGTTGGGAATGTTATTCATGCGTTAAAGCTTGTCCGCAAAACGCAATAGACGTTAGAGGTTACGCAGATTTTGCACCAATGGGACATAAAGTTCGTGTATTACGTGAAGAAGAAAAAGGAACTATATCTTGGAAAATTAAATTCCGAAATGGAACTATAAAAACCTTTGTATCCCCTATTACAACTAAACCTTGGGGCACATGCATACCTAAATTAGCTGAAAAAAGCGTTCCAACTAAAAAAGATTTAGAATCTCAGCTTCTCTACAATGAACCAGAATATCTAAAAATAGATGGTGGATTACCAGAAATGAAAAAAGTTGGCAAACTAAAACAAGGAGTGTACTACTAATGGCTAAAAGAAAAACACATTATGAAGAATGCGATATCTTAGTTGTTGGAGGTGGTATGGCAGGTACTGGCGCAACATTTGAATCTCGTTATTGGGGCCGCGATATGAAGATTATATGTGCTGAAAAAGCAAACATAGATCGAAGTGGAGCAGTAGCTCAAGGATTATACGCTATTAACTGTTACATGGGAATGCAATGGGATGAGAATCAGCCTGAAGACTTTGTTCGTTATGCACGTAATGATTTAATGGGAATGGTTCGCGAAGATCTTGCATACGATGCAGCACGTCATGTTGATTCAGCAGTCCATATGTTTGAAGAATGGGGACTACCATTAATGCGTAATGAAAAAACTGGCCGTTATCAACGTGAAGGAAAGTGGCAAATTATGATCCATGGTGAAAGTTATAAACCAATAGTTGCTGAGGCCGCTAAAAAGTCTGCCGATAAAATATATAACAGAGTAATGATTACACACTTATTAATGGATGAAACACAAGAAAATCGTATTGGTGGAGCAGTTGGTTTTAATATGAGAACTGGGGATTTCCATGTATTTAGAGCAAAAGTAGTTATATGTTGTGCTGGAGGAGCCTCTCATTTATTTAAACCTCGTTCAGTAGGAGAGGGTATGGGTAGAACCTGGTATGCTCCTTGGAGTAATGGTTCTGCATATGCACTTCCAATTGCTGTTGGTGCAAAAATGACTCAAATGGAAAACCGTATTGTTTTAACAAGATTTAAAGATGGTTATGGGCCAGTTGGAGCTTATTTTTTACATCTTAAAACTTACACTCAAAATGCAAACGGAGAAAATTACGAAGAAAAATGGTATGACAATACCAAAGCAATTGTTGGAGAATACATTGATCATGTTCCTCGACCAACATGTTTAAGAAACCATGCATTCATTCAAGAGACAGCAGCCGGCGGTGGCCCAATACATATGGTTACTATGGAAGCATTCCAGGACCCTCATTTAGAGGTGATTGGCTGGGAGAATTTTCTTGGTATGACGGTCGGGCAAGCTGTTGTTTGGGCGTCTCAAGATATTGACCCTAAATATCAAAACCCAGAATTAACAACATCAGAACCTTATGTTATGGGCTCTCATGCAACTTGTTCTGGAGCGTGGGTTAGTGGACCAGAAGATTTATCACCACCAGAATATTTTTGGGGTTACAACAGAATGATGACAGTAGAAGGACTTTTTGGAGCTGGCGATGCCGCAGGTGGCACACCTCATATATTTTCATCAGGCTCATTTACAGAAGGGCGTATATGCGCTAAATCTGCAGTCCAATATATTAATGATGGTAGAGCGAAAAACATAAAAGTAACTGAAGAACAAATTGATAATTTTAAAACAGAAGTATTTAAACCACTAGAAAATTACCAAGTTGGCAGAAATGAGATTACTGCAGGCACAGTCTCTCCAAGTTACCTGCTACCGATACAAGCTTTACAACGTCTTCAGAAAATTATGGATGATTATGTAGGTGGCATTGGTACGAATTATATGACTAACGCTAATACGCTTAAAAAAGCACTAAAAGACCTTGGAATTTTACAAGAAGATTTAGAGCATATAGGAGCTGAGGATTACCATCAATTAATGCGCGCTTGGGAAGTCAAACATAGAGCCCTTGTTTCGCAATGTGTAACTGAACATACATTATTTAGAGAAGAAACTCGTTGGCCTGGTTACTACTATAGAGGTGACTTCTTAAAACTTGATGATGATAACTGGCATTGTCTAACTGTATCGCGTAGAGATCCTAAAACTGGGAAATTTACACTGGAAAAAGCACCTATATATCATCTAATAGAAGATGAAGATAAGGGCGAGACAGAAGCATCTTAGATATCAATGAGTCTTCTAGAAAAAACGGATGAAGAAATTCTAGAAATTGCCAATCCTTTATGGGATGAGCTTATCGAAAGCTCTAATAAAAAAGATTATAATAGCTTCACAAGAAATTTTTCAAAAAAAATGATGTTAGCATCTAATGAAGTTGAGATAGGAAAACAGTGGGCTAGAAACGAAATGCTCACAAACCTAGAAGCAGATAAAGAATTCCTTGGATGTTTAAGAAGAGATAATTATGTAACCGTGCTTTTTAAACAAAAAAGTAATTCAGTATCAGGTGATTTTTTAGGAAGATTAGTTCTTGGCAAAGAAGATGAAAAAATAAAAATATTTGGAGCAACAATATTTTAGATTAATGAAGACGGTAAATTCTATATCCATAATTTCTGATACACATGGACGCATAAATTCAAGCATAGTACCTTATTTAAAAAATACAGACATGATTATTCATGCTGGAGATGTAATGAGTACAAAAATAATTAACGATTTAAAAAATTATTGCAGCAACGTTTATGTAGTAGCTGGAAATAATGATGTACCAGAACTTTTTAATACGAATGAAGATAAAAATATTATTTCTAAACTTAATAAACTAGAAAGAATTAAGATAGGTTCAAATATCATTACGGTAACCCATGGAGATACATTTGGATGCCAACCATCACATGATGATTTAAGAAAAACATTCCCTGATTCTAAATTAATAATTTATGGACACACTCATCGACAAGTATGTGATCAAGACTATGAGCCATGGGTGCTTAATCCAGGCGCTAGTGGTTTTACCAGAAACACAGATGGCGGTTCATGTTTTATGCAAATAATAATTAACGATAAGAATATTTGGACTATCAAGCCTTATTGTTTTGTTTAAATAAAACTAGGATTTTTTTATAAATGCATTTAATGTGTTTATAGTAAAATTACCATTAACAAAAAAATCACTCTTTAAAAGTTTCTTATGTAATGGAATATTTGTTTTGATCCCCTCTATAACAGTTTCATCTAATGCAAATAACATTTTCTTAATTGCAGTTTCTCTATTCTCTGCGTGTGTAATTATTTTTGCAATTAATGAATCATAATTTGGAGGAACATCATAACCACTATATATATGGGAATCAATTCTCACTCCTGGTCCTCCTGGCGGATGAAACAAATCTATACGTCCAGGAGAAGGTATGAATGTTTCAGGATCCTCAGCATTAATCCTACATTCAATAGCATGTCCTTTATATGTGATATCCTCTTGAGATATTTCTAATTTTTTGTTTCCAGCAACAAGAATTTGTTGAGATATCAAATCAATACCAGTTAGAAATTCAGTAACAGGGTGTTCAACTTGTATTCTTGTATTCATTTCAATAAAGCTAAATTGGCCGTCTTGGTATAAAAATTCGAACGTACCAGCACCGCTATACCCTAATTTTTTACAAGCTTCAGCACAAACATTGCCAATCTTATTAATTTCTTCTCTAGGTATGTTAACAGCAGTTGTTTCTTCGATAACTTTTTGATTTCTCCTTTGTAAAGAACAATCTCTTTCTCCTAAGTGTATTGCATTTCCATGATTATCGCACAATACTTGTATTTCTATATGCCTAGGCTTATCAAAAAATTTTTCAAAATATAAATCACCATTACCAAAAGCATTTTTAGCCTCTGTTTTGGTAATGTTCATAGCATTAGCAAACTCATGAGCTGAGTGCACCACCATCATTCCTCTACCACCACCACCATGAATAGCTTTCAACATAATTGGAAAACCAATTTTTTCTGCTTCTTTAATATTTGATTTAATATCTTCAGGTAAAATACCATCATACCCAGGTATACAAGGCACGCCAAAATTTTTCATTGCTTTTTTTGCTTTAATTTTATCTCCCATTTTTTTTAAAACTTTACTTGATGGTCCTATAAATATAAATTTATTAGATTCTACAATTTCAGCAAAAGCTGATGATTCTGACAGAAAACCATATCCTGGATGTATTGCGTCAGCATTGGTTAATTCTGCAGCGCTAATTATGGAAGGTATATTTAAATAACTTTTATTTGGATTTGCTGAGCCTATACATACAGATTCATCTGCCATTTTTACATGAGGTAATTGCCTATCAACTGTTGAATGTATAGCAACAGTTTTTATACCTAGTTTTTTACATGATCTTAAAACACGTAATGCAATTTCGCCTCTGTTGGCAATTAAAACTTTCTCAATCATTTATTTTATTATGAATAGTGGTTGATCAAATTCTACTGGCTCAGCATCATCAACTAAGATGTCTATAATAGTTCCACCAGTTTCAGCACTTACTTGATTCATCATTTTCATTGCCTCTAATATACAAAGAGTTTCCCCTTTGCTTATTTTTTGCCCTTTCTCAACAAAAGGTTTTGAATCTGGAGATGCAGATCTATAGAATGTCCCAACCATTGGAGATGTAATAACATCTCCATCAGGAATATCTTTTTTACCTACATCTTTAACATCATCTTCATCAACCTTGCTAGCTACTTGTGGAGTCGTTACATTTGCTACATTTTCTTGAGGCTGTATTCCAGATGCTCTAGATAATTTTATAGATTCCTCGCCCTCTTTAACTTCAATTTCTGACAAACCAGATTCTTCTAATAACTCCATTAATTTTTTTATTTTTCTTAAATCCATAATTATCCTTTAATTATATTAGTTGCTTGCATAAATGCATGCTTGTATCCATTGGTACCAAAACCAGCAATAATACCAGAACTTATATCACTTAAATATGATTTTTTTCTAAAATCTTCTCTTTCAAAGATATTAGAAATATGTATTTCTATAAAAGGTATTGATGTGCTGAGAAAAGTATCTCTAAGAGCGATGCTAGTATGTGTCAATGGGCCAGGGTTTATAATTATAAATTTAACTGAATCTTTTTTAGCTTCTTGTATTTTGTTTATAATCTCATGTTCAGCATTTGATTGCATAAAGCTAATGGTTACATTGTTATCTTTGGCTAAAACTTTTAGAGAATTTTCTATATCTGATAAACTATCGCTACCATAAATCTCAGGCTCTCTAGTGCCCAACATATTTAAGTTTGGACCATTTATTAATAAAATATCAGTCAAAATAACCCCTTTTCTTTTAGCTTTTTAATTGAAGTTTACAGATATTAGACGAATTTACAAGGAATTATTACAATTTTAAAGATGAGGAGATATTTTGTATATTATTATATTTTTTTAAAAATGTTTTTGCATCTACATAACCAACTATTCTTGAATTTTCAATCTCACTGCCATCGGAACTAAAAAATAATATAGCAGGCGGACCAAATAGTTTATGGTTGCTTAAAAATTTTTTATTATCTTCGTTAGTTTTCGTAATATCTAATTTAATTAAGTTAATTTTTGAAAGTTTTTCCTGAACTTTTGAATTAGAAAATGTATACTTATCTAACTCTTTACAAGCAACACACCAATCGGCATATAAATCCACCATGGTTATTTTTTTTGAGTTATTTATTTCTTTAAATAATTCTTTGCTGTTATAAACTCTAATAAAATTTAACGATGTTTCCTTTTTAATAAAACTTGTGACTGGATCAAAATTATTATTTGTATTAATTCCATAAATTTGGAAAGAAAAATATCCTAATAAAAGCATAGACATAATAATTTTAACCGCAGGTTTTAATAATATCTTTCCCTCTTCAGAGTTATAAAATAATAAAAGTATAATTATTGATAATAAAGCCCATAAAAATGCAGATGCATGAATAGATAAAATTCTTTCCAATAACCATATTGCAACAACTAAAAACAAAATACCAAAAATTTTATTAGTCAAACCTAAGTATGGGCCAATTTTTTTTATAATTTTTGTGGCTGAAGAACCAAGTATTAATAATGGAAAACCCATTCCAATACCCAATGAAAAAAGTGCTGCTCCTCCTATAATATAATCATTTGTAGACCCTATATATAATAATGCTCCAATCAAAGGCGCTGTAACACATGGACCGATTATAAGAGCTGATAAAAAGCCCATAATCCCAACTCCTACATATGTGCCTGCCGTTGTCTGATTAGAAGTATTTATTAAGATATTTTGCATTAATCTTGGCATTTCTATTTTTATTACATTCAGCATAGATAGAGACAGTAATAGAAATAATCCAGCAAACATAGTAATTACATAGGGGTTTTGAATATTTGCCTGAATGTTACTACCCGATAATGCGACTATTATCCCTATAATTGCATATGTTACAGACATAGATAATACATATGTAAGAGAAAGTAAAAAAGACTTTCGTGATGTTAAATTGTTTCCTTGCCCAACGATTAAGCCTGTTAATATTGGAATCATAGGAAATACACAAGGAGTAAAAGATAACATTAAACCAGCGATAAAAAATAATATAATATTTAATCCTAGAGATTGACTGCCTAATTTATTACTAATTGAAATTTGATCATTCTCTAAACTTGTTTTTTTAAAATCAGGAACATTATATGAATTTATCATAACCTTAAGTTTTTTTGTTATGGGCGGATAGCATAATCCCGCATCTGCACAACCTTGATACTTTACAATTAGATTTATATTTTTATTTATTGGTTGCTCTAAATAAACATTTGCCTCTACTAATTTATAATATACGTCAACATTCCCAAAAAACTCATCCTTCTTTTTTACTCCATCTGGCATTATTACTTTAGCAATATTTATATTTGGGTCATCTGTAGAAAATTCAAACATACCCATATACAAATAGTAACCATCTTTTATATCCCATCTTATTTGTATATAGTCATCACCTTGATAATTTATATACGGAATGAAAGCTTCGTCAGGCGGAAGGAATGTCGGATTTTCATTTTTGAGAACTTCACAATAACCAACAGATGTTGTCATTATAAATACCAATACAGTCAATAATTTCTTTAAAGAGAGCATCATTTGCACATTATAGTTTATTGTCCTTTTTTTAAATATATCTTTTAATCTGTAGATATTTCAACTATAAGTGATAGTGTACGATATATGAATATTAAAAAAACCATAATCTTGGCTTTAATATTACTACCCATAACTGAGATATTCTTATTTATAGAA
>Ga0208766_1000664_pt1 | contig 18762 bp, 14 predicted proteins | sample ETN01SmetaG_3_FD_185792 | JGI IMG/M metagenome (GOLD analysis project Ga0208766, IMG submission 185792) | Marine microbial and viral communities from oxygen minimum zone, Eastern Pacific Ocean - ETNP2014F12-01SV263 (SPAdes) (version 2) | ecosystem: Environmental > Aquatic > Marine > Oceanic ... | reverse complement strand
GTTAATGGTGAGAACGCTACTCTAAGTGGTTGGGAAATGAACATTGTAAAGAATTTAGATTTTTTACCTGGACCATTGAGCAATCTCTCACTTTATTTCAACTACACCTCTACAAAATCAGAGGCTGACTATGGTGATGCGCGCGCAAAATCAACGTTCCCAGGTCAAGCTCCAAGCACGGGGAATCTAAGCCTTGCTTATGAGACTAGTAAGCTAACCGCAAGGTTTTCACAGTCTCTTGCTGACCAATATATCGTAGAGGTTGGTGAAGATGAAGATGAAGATATTTATTATGATCCAGCAAACCGTTTAGACTTGTCAATGAGTTATAATCTTAATAATAAGATTACTCTCTTTGCAGACATTCTAAACATCACAAACGTCCCCCATGTCTATTTTATGGGTGACGCTAGTAGACCTGTTGAGAAAGAAGTTTATGGAGCAACAGTGAAAATTGGAACAAACTATAGATTCTAATCTATTATTAATTAAATCAATTAATGTGAAAATAAAGGTCTCGAAAGGGGCCTTTATTTTTTTATAATATAAAAGAAACCTTCAAACAATTAGGTAAAAAATTCAATTGTACGTACATTTATTACAACAAACGAAAGACCTTATTATGTTTATAAAATTCCGAAATATTTTATTTTTTACCATTGTTATTATATTTGCTTTTCAATGTGAAAAAAATCACAATACAATTCCGCCCAATGGGTCTGTCTCTGCAATGCTTGAAACAGAACCCGTTGAAAACTCCGATGACACCGCTGATGATCCTTGTGTCTGGGTTCATCCAACTGACCCATCTTTATCCATTATCATTGGTACAGATAAGGATGAAAACTCACCCGGACTACGTGTGTACGATGTAAGTGGTAATCAGATTTATACCACCAGCAATGAAAAAGCTAATAATGTAGATATTCGATATGGTATGAAGCTTGGTGGTAAAAGTGTAGATATTGTGACAACCGGGTTGAGGGTTTCTAACACCTTAGGTGTTTATAAGGTTGATCCAAAAAATAGATCTTTAGTATCTGTCTCCGCGAGAAATATTAACCTTGGTATTGAGGTATATGGCTCCTGTATGTATAAAGATGTTAACTCAAATACTTTTTATGCCATTATAAACGATAAAAAGGGAAATGTTGAACAATATAGATTATTTGATAATGGTTCAGGTTTGGTTGATGCGGAGCTTGTTAGGAGTTTAAAACTTCCAGGGCAACTAGAGGGCTGTGTCGCTGATGATATATTGGGACACCTATATATCGGAGAAGAGGAACATGGTATTTGGAAATATGAAGCACTGCCAGGTGGTTCTGATATAGGCACACTTATAGATACAATAGGCCCCCATATAGCTGCCGACGTAGAAGGATTAACACTTTATTATGCTGGGGAAACCACTGGTTATCTTATTGCATCTAGCCAAGGAGATGATACTTATGTTATTTATTCTAGAGATGGGGGAAATGATTTTATTGGCAGGTTTTCAGTTGTGGACAACGAAACTATTGACGGAACAAGTAGTACCGATGGAATCGATGTTTGCAATATGAGCCTTGGAGGAAAATTAAACAATGGGGTTTTTATTGTTCAGGATGATGTAAATGATAAAGGAAACCAAAACTTTAAAATTATATCTTGGGATAATATAGCTAATATATTTAACCCACCTTTAAAAATTAACAGCAGTTGGGATCTTCGAAACTAAAGTATTGTAAATTAATAGTATGAAACTAACAATGGCACAGGCGGTCATTCGCTACCTAAATAATCAATATGTTGAAAGAGATGAAATAAAAAATAAATTTATTGCTGGTGTTTGGGGAATTTTTGGGCATGGGAATGTTGCGGGTATTGGCGAGGCATTAGAACAGAATAAAGACATAAAACACTATTTACCCAGAAATGAACAGGCCATGGTTCACACTGCGGTTGCATATGCAAAACAAAAGAAACGTTTGGAAACGTTTGCCTGTACAAGCTCAATTGGTCCTGGCGCAACAAATATGGTGACCGCTGCTGCTGGAGCAACTATAAATAGATTGCCCGTATTGCTTTTACCTGGAGATGTTTTTAGTAGGCGTAATGTTGGCCCCGTTTTGCAACAGCTAGAGCACACCAACTCTCCAGATATATCTGTAAATGATTGTTTTAAACCAGTGAGTGTTTTCTGGGATAGAATTAACAGGCCAGAACAAATTATTTTTTCTTTACCGGAAGCGCTACGAATTCTAACAGACCCAATAACCACTGGCGCGGTTACCCTCTCGCTTCCTCAAGATGTTCAGGCTGAGGCGTTCGATTATCCAGACCAATTTTTTAATAAGCGGGTTTGGACTGTACCACGAAATATTCCAGGTGAAGATTCTTTAATTAAAGCAGTGTCAATGATAAAAAAATCTTCCAAACCGGTTATTGTTGCAGGTGGCGGGGTTATATATTCAGATGCTGAAAATGCATTGAGCGAATTTTGTAAAAGCACGGGTATCCCGATTGGTGAAACACAGGCGGGTAAGGGGTCAATCCCATGGAATCATAATCAAAACCTTGGCGCTATTGGGGTTACAGGAACGAGCACAGCAAATATAATCTCCCGGGAAGCTGATCTTGTTATCTGTATCGGAACAAGGCTCTCAGACTTTACTACGGCATCTAAAACCCTATTTCAAAATCCAGATGTTACCTTTCTCAGTATTAACGTCTCACCCTTCGATGCTAATAAACACTCATCTGTTTCATTAGTGGGGGATGCAAAAAAATGTATAGAAAAATTGAATCAAATGTTAAAAGAAGAGGGGTTTAACATAATTGATAGCTATAGAAATAAAATACAAAAAATGAGAGATGCTTGGGATAAAGAGGTAGGTAGAATATTTAACCTAAATAATCAACCCGCAGTAAGCCAGGGCGAGGTTATCGGTGTTATTTCAAATATTATGGGTGAAAATGATACGGTAGTTTGTGCGGCAGGAAGTCTCCCTGGAGATATGCATAAGCTTTGGAGAACAAAAAATGGAAATCAATATCATATGGAGTATGGCTACTCTTGTATGGGATATGAAATAGCAGGTGGGCTAGGAATCCGAATGGCAAAAAAATCAGGGGATGTTTTTGTGATGGTTGGTGATGGCTCTTATTTAATGATGAACTCTGAGATTGTGACAGCAGTACAAGAAGGTCAGAAACTTATTATAGTGTTAATTAACAACCATGGTTTTGGAAGCATTAATGGTCTATCTCTAAGCTTGGGAAGCAAGGGGTTTGGAAACCAATACAGAAAAAGAGAAAAAGAAACCGATGGGTATACCGGAGGTAAGCTCCCCGTGGATTATGCTGCACACGCTAAGGCAATGGGCATAGATGCAACAAAAGCTCAAACAAAAAAAGATTTAGAAGATGCTATCAGTGCGGCTAGAGATAGTAACACATCAACAATGATAGAGGTTCTTGTAGATTCAAGCATCGGTGTGCCTGGATATGAATCCTGGTGGGATGTCCCCGTTGCTGAGGTTTCATTGTCTGATGAGGTTATGAAAGTTCGAGAAGAGTATAATCAAAAAATAAAAACCGAAAGAGATTTTTGATTTGAATAATCAAAGAGTACGATTTGGTATTGCCCCTATTAATTGGAGCAATGATGATATGCCTGAAATAGGGGGTCACTATACTCTTGATACTATTCTTTCTGAAATGTCAGAAGCTGGATATAGTGGTACCGAAATTGGAAACAAATTCCCAAAAAATGCTTCCAGCATTAAAAAAGAGTTAAATAAATATAACTTAGAACTTGCCTCATCATGGCACTCTACTTTTTTTTTAACAAAAAACACTGAGGCTGAGTTAAGTAATGTTGAACAAAGCTGTACAGTTTTAAATGAAGTTGGAGCAAAAACAATAAATATAGCAGAATGTTCTAAGTCTATCCATGGTGAAATTAAAACTCCTCTTAAAGATAAACCGATATGTGATAAAAAAGACTGGAATACCCTAGCAGATTGTCTGAACAGGGCTGGTGAAATTTGCAATTCTTATGGTATAAGCTTAGCCTACCATCATCACATGGGAACATGTATTCAGAATGAGGATGAAATAAACATTTTGCTCTCAAACACAGACCCCGATCTATTATCTTTATGTGCAGACACGGGACATCTTTATTTTGCAGGAACTGATCCTGTTAGTTTTTTTAAAAAAAATATAAATCGAATTAGCCACATACACTTTAAAGATTTAAGATCAGAAATGTTTAACAATTTAGATTTTGAAAATGATTCATTTTTAAAAGCAGTTTTAAGTGGTGCCTTCACAGTGCCTGGTGATGGGTGCATTGATTTTAATGCAATCAGTAAAATTATTATAAAGTCAGATTACACAGGGTGGATAATTGTTGAAGCTGAGCAAGACCCAGCGGCTGCTAACCCATTAGAATATGCGCTTTTATCTAAAAAATATCTCGAAAATATTTGGAGTAATTAAAAAATGAGTCAAAAAACGAAAATGCAACAAACATCAGAATTTGGATCAGACTGGTGGAATGATTCTAATGATCATGTTGAACTTCAGCACGCGTTTGAAGAGGGTGCTGTTGGGGCAACCTCAAACCCTGTTATTACATTAAACAGTGTTAAGAGCCACCCTGATGTTTGGACACCTGTGATCGATAATATGATTAATGAAAATCACAGTGCATCAGAAGATGAAATTCTCTGGTTGTTAATTGATAAAGTTGGAGAAAAAGCTGCTAAAATTTTGTTACCTGTTTATGAAAAGTCCAATGGGGAAAAAGGAAAACTATCTCTGCAGGTTAATCCCAAATACTATAGAAATGCAGATGCAATGTTTGAACAGGGTAAATATTTAGCTTCTCTAGCACCGAACATTGCCATTAAGTGTCCAGCGCTACCGGCAGGAATCAAAGCCATGGAAATGCTTACAGCAAAAGGTATATCTATAAACGCAACAGTTAGCTTTACGGTCCCTCAGGCCGTTCAAGTTGCTGAGGCCATTGAAAAAGGTCTGACTCAAGCAGAAAATAATGGTGTTGATATATCAACCATAACCCCATACGTTACCATTATGGTTGGTCGTATAGATGATCATTTAAAACGCCAAAGAGAAAATAATAATATAGATATAGACCCCACTATAATTGACTGGGCCTCAATAGCAATTTTTAAGAATGCTTATAAAATATTTAAAGAACGTGGTTTTAAATCAAAACTTTTAGCTGCTGCTTTTCGATGTGATCTACACTGGAAAGAAATTGTAGGGGGTGATATTATTATAAGTATGCCCTATGAATGGTGGAACCAGTTCAACAAATCTAATATTGAAGTGAAAAATAGAATGGACAAACCAGTAGATGAAAAAATAATTCACCTTTTAAGTGAAAATTTTGAAGACTTTAACAGGGCTTATGGGGAAAAGGGTATGAAAGCTGATGAGTTTGAATCATTCGGAGCTTCGGTGCACACTATGAAAAGTTTTTTAGAGGGATATGATGAATTCACAGCCCTCATTAGAAATCGAATGATTGGTAAATAGGAGAATGTAATGGGCTTAATTAATCCACATAGAAACGGTTTTAATATTGGGGTAAACTCCTATGAAGATACCCTAGATCAAACCGGGATGAGTTTTGATATTCTAGTTTTGAATGAAAGTGAGAACTTTTCCATAAAAGAAGACTCTAAGGAAGTTGCTGTTATTATCATTGAGGGATCTGGAACAATTGAATTCTTAAATGAAACCATATCATACAATCGTCCAAGTTGGGTAGATAATGATCCTACTGTGGTTCATATGAGCCCCGGCGAAGAAATTAATATGGTGTCGGCAACTCAGTCACGAATTGCAATTGTTAAGACAGAAAATGATGAAAAATTTGAAGGAAAAATTTATTTACCAGAGGATATAGATACTGAACATCGGGGTAAAGATCAGTTAGATGATACGTGCTACAGGTTGGTTCGCTTGGCTTTTGATGATACAATTTCCCCAAAGGAGGCGAAGCTAGTTATTGGTGAGGTTTTAAACTTACCCGGTAAGTGGAGTAGTTACCCACCACACCATCATTCACAGCCTGAGTTATATTATTATGAACTCTCACCAGATTGGGGATATGGTCATGGTGAGCTAGGAGATGATGTTTATAAAATAAAGAATGGTGATGTTCTTGCAATTACAAATAGTAAAACACATAGTCAAACATCTGCGCCTGGGTTTCATATGTATTATTTATGGGCAATAAGACACGATGATAAAAAAAGATATGATGGTTTTACGTATATTAAATCTTTTGAAAACATGTTGGAGTAATAAATGATTGTTCATCCTTTTTTTACCTTTATTTTGTTAGCACTGCTATTAATAGATAGCTCTCTTGGTGCAGAAATTGAATATTTTTGGTCTGGGGGCGTTACTGATAACAGTGCTGTTATCAGCTTTGCAAGTGACCGGGAAGCAAAAATAAAAATACAATATAGTGACAATAAAAACTTTAGAAAAAACACGGTATATACAAAACCGACATTAAGCAGTGAAGAGTCAAACTATTTTTCGAAGCGAAAAATAATAGGACTCAAACCAAATCAAGATTATTATTATCGTTTTAATGTTGATGGTGTTGTTGATAAAAAACAAGTGGGGAAATTTCGAACTCATAATATTGGTGCATTTTCTTATAATATTACTCTTGCAACCTGTGCTAATACTGGTTCTAACAACCCTGTTTTTGATAGAATTCGTGAAGAGGAGTCATTGTTTTATTTAATGCTTGGAGATTTCCACTATGGAAACATATACCGAGATTGTGAAGATAATTTTTTAGCTTATTATCGTGGTGCATTAGGATCTAAAAAACAATCTAAGTTATATCAAAACACAGCTATCGCGTATATGTGGGATGACCATGATTATGGACCAAATAACAGTTCCGGAATATCTCCAAATCAAGATGGAAAGTCCGCTTGTCGCCCTGAGGCCTATGAGTCTTATAAAAATTATGTCCCCCATTATGAATTAGCATTTAAAGATAAAGGTCAGGTTATTTCACAATCTTTTAATGCTGGGAGGGTTACATTTTTATTAACAGATTTACGATCCCAAAAAAGAAGACCGCTTTTTGATGGGGATTGTTTAAACCCAAAATCACCTGATTGTAAAAAAATAAAACAGGGTTCTAATTTTGGCACTGAGGAACACCTTAAGTGGTTTAAAGAACAACTATTAGAAGCTAAAAATAACAACCGGGCTGTTGTTTGGCATTCAAGTTTCCCATATTTAAGTGCACCTGACTTATCCTGGTTTAATTGTGATGAAGACAACACAATTAAAACTGAAATTGGTTACGAATGTGATGATCACGACAACTGGGGTTGGTATCCAGAGGAAAGGACAGATATCGCTAATTTTATTAAAAAACACCAAATACAATTGTGCATTGTTAGTGGCGATGCACATATGGCAGCGATTGATGATGGAACAAATAGCGACTATGCAACCAATGGTGGTGCTCCCATACCTGTTTTCCATGCTGGCCCACTAGATAGAAAACCAAGTATTAAGGGTGGTCCATACTCAAATGGTATGAGTGGGATTCGTGGACAATATGGCATTATGAAAATCATTGATAGTGGTGAAGATGAGTTATGTATAGAGTGGAAAGTAAAAAACTATAAAGGTGAATTTGTGGTAAATACAAATGGCGACCCACTTGAGCATTCTTTTTGCTTTCAATTGAGAGATTAATGATCGCTAAAATTCTATTGTTTTTTAGAGCCGGTGAATATCAACCCCAGATAACCGATCAAAAAACAATAGACTCTAAATACTCAAAATACAGAAAAGAAATTCTTGCATCAATCGTTGCTTTATATGGCTTTGGATATACATGTAGGTTGGCCCTTTCTGTTGTTAAAAAACCCTTAATAGATAGTGGCGTTTTTTCAATTACAGACCTTGGTCTAGTTGGATCCGCTTATTTTTATGGATACGCTCTTGGAAAGTTTTTAAATGGTTTTTTTGCTGACTATGCCAATGTAAAAAGATTTTTTACATTTGGATTAATTACCTCTGGTTTAATCAATGTTGTAATGGGGTTAAATCAATCAATAATACTGTGGGTTGTTTTTTGGTTTCTAAATGGTTGGGTACAGGGCATTGGTGCACCATCATGCGCTATAACACTAACCAATTGGTTTAGCCCAAAAGAGCGCGGGCGTTACTATGGAATATGGAGCACAGCACATGCAATTGGTGAGGGCCTGACCTTTCTTGGTTCAGCTGCATTGGTTGATTATTTTTCATGGAGAGCTGGGTTTGTTGGCCCCGGAATACTGTTAATAATTATCACCATTATTGGTTATAATTATTTACAGGACAGTCCAAAAAGTTTAGGCCTACCAAGTATTGCATCTTGGAAAGGGGAGCCACAAAAAACACCAGTTACAAACAGTTTTAAAGAAGTATTAAAAAACCAATTAAAAATAATAAAACTTCCATCAATCTGGATACTGGGCCTAGCAAGTGCTACAATGTACGTTACTAGATATGCTATAAATAGTTGGGGTGTTTTATATCTCCAGGAAATAAGAGGTTATTCTTTAATCGAGGCTGGGGGAATAATTAGTTTAAATACTTTTACTGGTATTTTGGGTTGTGTTGCTTTTGGATTTATATCAGATAAGTATTTTAAGGCACGAAGACCTCCGGTAACTCTCATGTTTGGTGTTGTAGAAATTATATCTCTTATAGTTATATTTTTTGGACCAAATTCAACGATTGTTCTTACAATTGCATTTCTAGTATATGGGTTTACCTTGAGTGGATTGTTGGCAGTTTTGGGTGGATTGTTTGCTCTAGATATTGCTCCAAAAAATATTTCTGGGGCGGCAATGGGCTTTATTGGTTTGTTCAGCTATATAGGAGCTGGTATACAAGAAAAAATAAGTAGTCTTTTAATAAAAACATCTACATTAGAGGCTAGCTCTGATTTGGTGTATAATTTTGATAGTGCGATTTTATTTTGGGTGGTTGCCTCTGTTATTTCCTTTTTACTTTCCCTTACGCTTTGGAATAAAAAAATTGAAGATTAATAGTGTTATATAAAAAAAGATTTCTTTTTTTTATTTCTTTTTTAATTTCACAAAATATTTTTAACCAACAGGTTGTAAAGCCGGCACACTCGCACAATGACTATCTAAACAAAAAACCTTTGTATAGTGCTTTAGAAAATCAATTTAAAAGCATAGAGGTTGATGTTTTTTTACTTAACTCTAAATTATATGTTGGCCACAGTTGGTTACAATTAAGAAAAAACAAAACCATTCAAAGTTTATATCTAGAACCACTATGGGCTGAATACAAAAACAATAATGGGAAAATTTATAATAATGGTGAGTCGCTATATCTCTTGGTTGATATAAAAACATCAGCTGAAAAAACATATAAAGCTTTAAAAACTATTCTTCATAAATACAAACCAATGCTGACCACAGTTATTTCTGATTCCTTAATTAATAGACCCTTAACTATTATTCTATCTGGTAATAGGCCAATTATTAAAAAAAGTGACAATAAAGATCGGTTTGTTTTTATTGATGGACGGCACTCTGATATATCCAAAAACAAACCAAATAATATTATGCCGATTATTAGCATGTCTTGGTTGGATCATTTTACTTGGGCCGGTGTTGGAGAAATGAAAATTGAAGAAACCCTTGTACTAAAAAAAATTATTAATGATGTCCACATAGAAAATAAATTGATCAGATTTTGGGCATCACCAGATAATTCTAATAGCTGGAGTAAGTTACGGTCTGAGGGGGTTGATTTAATTAATACAGATAAAATTAAACAGTATTCAAACTATTACCACAACACTAAGAACTAACAAATAGTTTCTTTATCTTTTTTTTGATTGACCGCTCCAAAAACAGTGGTGCCTTAAATATTGCTGTCGATAAATCAATATTGTCGGGACTAATTTCTTCAATACTTTTAATGCCTTTAAGATTTGGCCTACCCTTCATGGAACCACAGAATACTATTATTGGCGTTGATAAATCATGACCTATTGTACCAAGATGATTAATTAATTTACCTTTCTTGGTTTGACTGTCAACGCACCCCTCTCCAGTAATAATTAAGTCATATTTATTAGCTCTAATTTTACTTTTTAAACCTAATCTTTTTTCTATTATGTTAAAACCTGGTTCAAACTTGGCCCCTAAAAAATTCATAGCGGTAAAACCAACACCCCCTGCAGCGCCTGCACCATCATAATTAGTATAATCTATATTATTATATTGATTTGCTATTCTTGAAAATTGTTTTATGTGTTGTTCTAACTTATCTAGTTGGTTTTTATTTGCGCCTTTTTGCTTGCCATAGGTATGTGTTGCGCCATCAGGACCAAGAAGGGGGTTTAACACATCACAACCAACGGTAAAGGATACTTCCTCTAATCGGTTTTTAATCTGTGAACTATCTATCATAACAATTTTATTTAGATTGCTTACTATTCCTGGAATTTTATTGTTTTTGTTATTATAGTATATAAACCCCATCGCCTCTAACATTCCCACACCCATATCATTCGTCGCGCTTCCTCCAATAAATAGAATAATATTATTAATACCTCTATTCATAGCATCAAGAATAAGCTCACCATATCCATAGCTTGTTGTTAGCATTGGGTTTCTCATTTTTTCAGGAACGAGATGTAACCCCGATGACTGGGCCATTTCTAAAATTGCTGTATTTGTTTTTATGTCTATACAATAATCTGCCTTTATTTTTTCGCCGATAGGTCCCACTACTGTAATAGTTTTATATTGGTAAGAAGATTGAGATCTAAAAACATCTATAGTGCCTCCACCCCCATCTGCCATTGGCACACAGTGAACGTCAGCATCTGGTTGAATGGTTAAAATGCTTTTTTTTGCAATATCACAAAACTCAATTGAGGTAATGCTGTCTTTAAAAGAGTCTGGAGCTACTAATATTTTTAAAGACATTTTTTTAGCAATTATTATAGTGTTTTCATTTTGTTAGGAGCTATGTTGTGTCGATCTGAAATTATTCCCCCAACACCTACCTTTTTGCAATAGTTAATTGCTGCGTCTGAGTTGACTGTCCAAACATTAATAGATATATTTTTTCTACTACATTCATCTATAAGGTTTTTACTTAAAAGGTCTGCCCTGGGGTGAAGGCAATCAGGATGTGCTAGGTGCATCCATTTAATCATATTTAGGCTTTCAACCAAATAACCGGTTTTTACATTTGGAATAAACCACCTAGCATAAAACACAATAAATGGATTAAACGATGAAATAAGAACCGGTTGTTTTATCTTATTTTCGCGAATTTTATTTCCCAATAGAAAAACCGTTGAAAAATCAAATGGGCTTGAAAATTTTATTTCAACATTTAACCTAATGTCGTTTGGTATTTTTTTAATTACATCATCAAATCTTGGTATTTTTTTTTGGCTGGTTGGGTGACTGTATAATCCTGTTTTAATATTATCAAGCTCTGTTGATTTCATTTGGTGTATATAGCCATTTGCACTTGTTTCTCTTTCAAGTTCGTGGTTATGTGAACAATATATAACCCCATCCAATGAAGATAAAACATCAAGCTCTATTCCCTTATAACCAACACTAATTGAATTTCTATAAGCTTCAACCGTGTTCTCTGGAAACAATTTAGTAACCCCTCTGTGTGATATCATCATTGGGCTTTCTATATAATAACTACCCATTCCACGTGCATTCCAGTATCCGAAATAACTGACAATAAAAATGGATAAAACTAAAACAAATGTGATCATTTAAGTGGTAAAAGAGTAAGTCTTTTATTATTCTTATTATTTATAATATGTTTTTCATTAAACCATGTAGTTCTATAACCCCCTTTGTGATATAATTCTGCCTGGTCATCATAGTGCCTGCTATTATATAACCCTGACTGACCTGTGGGTATAATCTGCTGTGTTTCATTTAGGTTGCTAAAATCAACTACCCTCCTCATCGATGCTCCAGCTGTTTGTGCATAGGGGTCGCTAAATGAATAAGAGCCAGCATTTGGGGATTTATCTGAACCCCCAGATAAATAAGGACCAACGTTAAAACCAAATATCCAATCTAAAGTCTTTTTTGAGCCTATTTTATGCTTGTGAGTTAAATAATGTGCTCTCCCCCACTGCCAATTATTGATGTTTTGGCCGGCAACTCGTTCAATATCTTTAACCCCATTAATAAAAGCTGTTTTTAATATTTCTTCGAGTGTTTCTATTTTTTCTCTTGTTCTAATATTGTCAATCCAAGAGGAGTTCCCATCTGCTAATATTTTCCTTAGACTTCTATTGTGTAGATATTTCATTGAAGTAAAAGCATCTAAATATTTATCGCCCAATAGCTCTAACTCATCCCCAAAAATGGAAATCACAACCTGTCTTAAAACCGAATGAAAAACAAGAGCTCCTTTTGATTCTGGGGATTCAACGAAATTCCAGTTTTCCAATAACCCCATAGCCTTTTTTAACTTTCCTGTTTCACTGCCTGTTTTTATTGACAATAGATATGGAGTAATCTCTTTTGCGAACAACGAGGTGTAGTCTAGTTGAATAGATTTCATTTCATCAACGGTTGCTTTTTCCATTGTGTCCAATCTTGCCACAATCTGTTGGGCTCTGCTTGGGTCTGCCCATAAACCACTAATATAGTACGGGAACGTATCGTCAATGGTTTTGTTGTTGGCGGTTGCGATATATCCCTTTTTTGGATTAAATAAAAAGGGCATTTTTTTAAACGGGACTATCCCACTCCAATCATAACTTGGATCGTCCCCCGGGCGAGGAGTTAAACTAAAACCTTCTTTCCTAATTGGAAGAAAAACTGCTGGCCTCCAACCTATATTGCCCTCAACATCAGCATATACTATATTTTGCCCTGGCACTCCAAATTGTTGTACAGACCTAGAAAAATCACTCCAGTTTTTTGATGTAGCTAATCCAAATAGGCCATCAATTTCTTTTGTGAGCCAATTTCCAGTCCAGGCCATTGACAGCGCCATGTTTTCATCTTTTAATAAATTGTGGACATCGGTAATAATGGGCCCATGATGAGTTAGTCTAATTGTGACAGTGGTGTCTCTATTATTTTTTAATTTAATTGTCTCTTTTACGATTTTCATATCCTGCCACTTGCCATCATATAGATATTGATTTTTATTATTAGGGTTTATTGTCTCAGTAAAAAAATCCATATCATCAACCATTGAGTTTGTGAATCCCCAAGCAATGTGTTCATTTTGACCAATAATTGGCATCGGAATCCCAGCTAAACATAATCCACTTACATTAAAACGCCCGCCTTTAAGGTGCATCTCATACCACCTTGGTGGTTGTGTAAATCCAAGGTGTGGGTCATTTGCCAATAACGGTTTTCCAGATTTTGTTCTTGACCCAGAGACAACCCAATTATTTGATCCTGCAGCAGATGAAATGTAGCCCAAGGTTTTTTCAAGATATAATTCTTGGTTCATTATAGTTGAGAAAATTTCTTTTTTTATGTTTTTGTTTTCTGCTATGGTGGGGTGACTATCACCATAGTGTGGATATATTTCTCTGAGCTTATCTTTTCCAAAATAATTTTCTATTGCGCCAAAAACAACTTCTGGTTTCCAAGATGATGACATCTCTCTTGCCATCATCCTGGAATAACCAGTAACAATAGCAGGGTTCCAAACAGGAGGCTTCATACCTGTTAGTTTGAATTCAATTGGCAGGTCATTATAAACCTCCTTAATTCTATAATTAATTCCCGCACAGAATGCGCCTATTAAATCAACCGTCTCTTTATTTAATTCACCAACCAACTTTTTAGCTGTATCATGTATTCTCCACGTGCGAAGGTAAACGTCACTTTTTATTAGCTCATCGCCAAATGCATACGCGAGTTCGCCGCGTACAGAATAATTAACAACAGACATTTGAAATAACCTGTCTCTCGCAGCATAGTAACCCGCCGCATAAAAAAGATCTTCCTCGTTTTGAGCAAAAATATGTGGCACACCATATGTGTCTGTATATATGTCCACAGATTTGTTTAAACCACCTATGGATAAATGCCCTTTGTATTTTGGTAGGGGGTGATATACGTACCAAAACGATGATACAATAATGCCAACTGCAATTATTTTAATAATTTTGTTTTTCATATGAGTTTAATGGTGTTGTCTTCTCTATGTTACTCTTTTTTATTAAGTGTTAATAGTATTCTTTTTTTTGGGTCGATTTTTATTTTATTATGTTGGGGAATTGCTATCATTGTGGGTTTGTTTGTTAAAGATAGTTTTCGGTGCCTAAGTCCAGTGTTTGAATTATAATAAACCTCAACGGGCATAGAAAATTTTTCATTTTCCCAGTATAGCTCTATAAATGTATGGTTAGATCCATGCTTCGTTTTTTGAATTAATTTGGGGTAGTCTTTTTCATATAGATATGTTTTGAAAAACCAATCTAAGTCCTTACCAGTTTTTCTGCTAACAAGGTTAATAAAGTCGTTTGTTGTTACTTGATTATTTGGCAATTCTTTTTTAGCGTGTAAAAACTCATTTAATATTTCGAAAAAAATTATATCACCAATTAAATACCTTAGCATATGTAGAACATATGCTCCTTTATAATAGGGGTCTAACCCCGACACATCGCTGGTCGTCGCATTTCTGTGTGGTACTATTGGTTGTTTTAGTGGTATTTGTTTTAGTAGTTTTTTTCTGAAAAACTTATTGTATTCATCTTCACCATATTTTTCTTCTAAATAGAGAGACTCCGCGTAAATAGCGAAACCCTCATGAATCCAAAGGTCTGCCCAGTCAGCAACGCTTAAGTAGTTTCCCCACCACTCATGTGACATTTCATGAAACAAAAGAAAGTCATAGCCTTGTTCATTGTTTTTATATTCATTCCCATATGCTATCATTGTTTGGTGTTCCATGCCCCAATATGGTGTATTAACAAGCCCGAGTTTTTCATTTATCCAAGGGTATTGACCAAAGTTTCTAGAAAAAAACTCTAAAAATATTTCTGCCTGATCTAATAACGCATCTGCGCCACCCCTACTTTCCTTAAGAACAAAATACTGAACTTTTAGAGGTTTATCTAAAGCGGGTGATATCCGCTCAACAAGATCAAAGTGGCCTATTGTAAAATTTATATTATACGGGTTGATGTTGTATTTTGTTTTCCAATGCCATGTGTGCCACTTATTATTGTGATCTTTAACTTCTTGCAACAACCCATTTGAAGCAACAGATAGTGGTTTTTGAACTGTAATGTATATATCAGCCCCATCGGGTTCATCACTTGGGTGTTCCTTGCTTGGGTACCAAATATACGACCCATTCCCCTGGCAGGACACACCAACCCATGGATATCCATCTTTGCTTTTTTCCCATGTAAAACCCCCGCTCCAAGGTGGTTTTTCCGCCTCCGGCGGTTTCCCTTTGTATACAACTCTAACCACAATCACCGAATTGGGTTTTATATCTTGAGCTTTAATAAAAATTTTGTTTTTTTGGTGTTTAAAAGGTGTTGATATACTATCGACCATAATCTTTGATATAAAATATTGCTTAATTAGGTCTAGCTCTATAAATCGAATTTCTTCTTTTATTTTCATTTTAATATCAGCATAACCAGAAATCATTTTTCTTTTTGTGTCAACCCTTAGTCTAATATCATAGTGTTTTATATCTACACCTAGTTGGTTTTTAGAAAGCTCGCCACCAGATGTAACTCCAATTGAATACCCCACAGATATTAGTAAAAAATAATTAAAACATTTTTTTAGCATTTTTTAATCTTGTATTGATATTGAAAAATCCCATCCTCTTTTGACACCTCAACACTTTTTTCAAAAAGCAATTCTAGTTCACCTATTTGATCAGAAAACAATTTAATTCCTTTTCCAAATATATGTGGATGGGGAGTTATATATATGTGTGTTAAAAAAGGATAGAAGCGGGAGTTTGTTTTCCCTCCGCCAGCTATAAAGCATTTTTTAGAAGATGTTTTGTTAATTATTTCTTTTGGATTATCATTTCTAGTGACAACGATAACCTCTCTTCCTAAAAGTTCATTTGAAAGTGTGTTAAATGTATTAGAGCCCATTATAATAGAATGACCCATGGTTTGTTTTTTAAATAGATGTAGGTCTTTTGTCCACCTTGTTATTTCATTGCTATGCCTAGCAATAAAACCATCAACCGTTACGGCCGCGATCAATATAATCTCATTTGACATAAAACCAGCCTTGTTTAAATAAGACTAACTTGGTTTTTTAGGAATATATAAATCAGTTACCGTTCCTTCAAAAACCTCAGCAGCATTTGCAAATGTTTCTCCTAGTGTTGGGTGGGGATGAATGGTTAGGCTTATATCTTCAGCATCTGCTCCCATTTCTATTGCTAGAGCGCCCTCAGAAATAAGGTCTCCTGCATTTGGACCTACTATGCCAACACCTATTGTTCTTTTTGATTCCTTATCAAAAATTATTTTTGTTCTACCCTCATTTCTACCAAGTGCTAGCGATTTCCCGCTCGCTGCCCACGGAAATTCTCCTTTACCATATGAAATGTTTTTTTCTTTTGCCTCCGCCTCAGTAATACCAACCCAGGCAATTTCCGGATCTGTAAAAATAACAGCTGGAATGGCTTTTACATCAAAAGCTGCAGGTAAACCACATATCACCTCTGCCGCTACTTTACCCTCATGTGTTGCTTTATGTGCAAGCATTGGGTTTCCGGCGATATCTCCGATTGCATATATATTACTAACATTTGTTTTTTGATGTTTATCAACAGAAATAAATCCCCGATCATCAACGTTTACACTAGTGTTTTCTATTCCAATGTTTTTAGTGTTTGGTGTTCTACCTACAGAGACAAGTACCTGGTCATAGTTTTTAGTGGTGGTCTTACCATCTTTCTCCATTTTAACTGTAAGCCCCTTGGTTTTTGCCGGCTCAACGCTTGTGATTTTCGTTGATAGGAGTATCTCATTAAACTCTTTTTTTAATTTTCTAGCAAGGGGTTTTACGAGATCTGCATCTGCGCCTGGAAGTAAATTTGGTAAAAACTCTGCCACACTTACAGTAGAGCCAAGAGCACTAAATACCGTTCCCATTTCAAGCCCAATATATCCACCCCCAATAACCAACATGGTTTTTGGGATTCTAGAAAGCTCTAGCGCTGTTTTTGATGTTAGCACGTCTTTATTATCCATAGGAATTCCAGGAATAATAGATGATGATGACCCAATTGCGATAACACAGTGGTCAAAGGTTATAGTTTCTTTTTTTGAATTGGTTTTTAATTGCACCTCTTTATCAGAAAGAAATGTTGCTTCTGCTTGGATGGTTGTTACTTTTCTTGCTTTGGCCATTTGCGCAATTCCACCTGATAATTGAGAAACCACCTTTGACTTCCAAGCCCGAACCGCATCAATGTCTATTTTAGGTTTTGTAAATGTAACACCCATATTTTTTAATGAGTTTGCCTCTTCTAAAACCTTGGAAATATGTAATAATGTTTTTGATGGGATACAACCACGGTTTAAACAAACGCCACCCAGTGTTGGGTCTTTATCCACAAGAACAACATCCCTTCCTAGGTCTGCGGCTCTAAATGCGGCTGCATACCCCCCAGGCCCAGACCCAATAACCAATATGTCTGTGTGTTTATTTGAAGCCATAATCTTTAACTAAAGGTTGCGTTATCAAGAACTGCATCTATAAAAAACGATGTGAAAGAGGCGCCGATCGCACCATCAATCACTCGGTGGTCATAAGAAAGAGAGATAGGCATTGTATATGTTGGAATAATTTCTTTTGTTTTGTGATTGTATATTGGCTTCCAAGTGCTTTTTGAAACCCCCATGATAGCCACCTCCGGTGGATTAATGATTGGTGTGAAGTGGGTTCCACCTATACCACCAAGGCTCGATATTGTAAAAGTTCCTCCTTTTAGCTCTTCAGGTTTGAGCTTCCCAGATCTTGCCCTTTCGCTAAGATCCATTAACTCTTTTGATAGGCCCATTATAGATTTGTTATCAGCGTTTTTTATCACAGGAACAATTAAACCGGTTGGTGTATCAACAGCTATTCCTATATTATAATAGTTTTTAACAACTAGTTTCTCACCTAAGTGGTCCAATGAGCTGTTAAAAACTGGAAATTCTTTAAGTGTCCTTATAGCTGCCTTCACTATAAAAGGTAAAAACGTTACTCTTATGTTTTTTTTCAGGCCTTCTTTTTTGAGTTCTTCTCTTTTTGCATTAAGAATAGAAATGTTTGCCTCGTCAAATTGTGTGACGTGTGGTATTGTTTGCCACGCGCGCTGTAAGCGATCTCCGGTTATTCTTTGTATTTTAGTTAGTGGTTTGTCTTCAACATTTCCCCACTTAGAAAAATCTATTTTCGGTGTCGTTTGTGGTCCACCAAAACCACCCTGGGTCATTTTTTGTTTTATAAACCCGTGTAGATCCTCTTTTGTTATTCTTCCCTTTGGGCCAGTTGCTTTAATTTGGGATAGATTAATTTCTAGCTCCCGAGAAAGCTTCCTTACTCCAGGGCTTGCAAAGGTTTTGTCTTGTCCTTTGTTATTTATTTTTTGTTTTTTTGGTTCTGTTTTTTCTTTTACTTCTTTTACTTCTTTTTTTTGTTTTACCTTGTTTTCGGATGT
>Ga0208766_1000658_pt1 | contig 18856 bp, 13 predicted proteins | sample ETN01SmetaG_3_FD_185792 | JGI IMG/M metagenome (GOLD analysis project Ga0208766, IMG submission 185792) | Marine microbial and viral communities from oxygen minimum zone, Eastern Pacific Ocean - ETNP2014F12-01SV263 (SPAdes) (version 2) | ecosystem: Environmental > Aquatic > Marine > Oceanic ... | reverse complement strand
AAGAATTAGCAAAGAATAATAAAAAAATTTCAGATTTTCATATTAGATCTGGCTCGCCATTAGCATATAGGCAAACTGGTGAAATTTATAAAGTAAAAGAAGTTGTGGTTAAATCACAAGATCTTATGGATCTTATGTCTACCAACTGCAATGAGGTAGAAACAAAAAGGTTTCAAGAAACTCACGAATTAGACTCTTCTGTTACATTAAGTGGATTAAGATTTAGAGCAAACTTTTACAAAACAATTAATGGACCTGCTGCCGTTCTTAGAAGAGTGGAAACTGTAATGCCCGAAATGGCTCAATTTGATTTGCCACAAGTGCTTTATGACATCGTTGATATGCACAAAGGATTAGTTTTAGTAACCGGACCAACTGGCTCTGGAAAATCGACAACACTCGCTGCAATTGTTAATGAGATAAATAAAACAAGAACTTCGAACATAATTACAGTTGAAGATCCAGTAGAATTTATTCATAAAGATATTAAAAGTATTGTATCTCATAGAGAAGTTGGAAAACAAACACAAACCTTTGCAAGTGCTTTAAAAGCAGCATTAAGAGAAGATCCAGATGTCATACTTGTTGGAGAGATGCGAGATTTAGAAACAGTTGGACTTGCATTAACGGCAGCTGAGACAGGACACCTAGTTTTTGGAACACTGCATACAAGTGGTGCCCCAAGTACAATAAATAGAATTATAGACGTATTTCCACCTGAGCAACAAGCACAGATACGTGCACAGATCTCAACATCTTTAAAAATGGTTGTGACACAAAGATTGTTAAAAACAAAAGACGGCCAAGGTCGTGTTGGTGCTTTTGAAGTGATGAAATGTACTGCTCCTATTCAAAACTTAATTAGAGAATCTAAAATTCATCAAATTCCAAGCATCATGCAAACTTCAGTCAAAGATGGTATGATAACCATGACAAAGACATTAGAAGAACTTGTTAAAGCAGGCAAAATAGATGCAGCAGCTGGAAAAGAACATTAAAGGTTTTAATATATTAGAACTATTGGTAGTAGTTGCAATTATAGGAATTGTATCTGCTGTTGCATATCCTAATTTTTCTGACTGGAGAAAAGAAAGAGAAGCTAGAGCTGCAACACTTAAAGTAAAAAATTTAATTCAAGGGATTAATGCACAAGTTCAAAGAGGTCTATACGCATTTGTTCAGGTTCATGTAGAAGCTCAAGCTGATAATTTAACTATAATTTCAAAGGGAATGAAAATGGCTACACTTACTCCAAAAATAAATGATGGAGAAAGTGATTGGTACAATGATTATGAATCAAGATGCGATATCGATTCAGATACTTACTGGGATGATGATGGATCTATAGATGATAAGTTAGAAGTTATTCAAATTGAATTAGATGAAGTTACAACCACTTTTGCCAGTGGAATTGGTGCTGTTTGTTTTTCAAAAAATGTAAGATGGTATAGTGGTGGAGGCAACTTTGTTACTACCAGCGGAGGAGAGACGAGCGTTGATAGTATATTATTTCTTTGCACAAGAAACTCAGATTTTGCAACTTGTGATATTAACAACGCTAATGGTGAACCTAATAGAGATCATGATAATTTATTTTTAGTTGAATGGACAAGATTTGGAGAAGTGACAATGGAAAAATGGAGCATTAGAGAAGACGAATGGATACTACAATAACAAATGATAAAAAAAATTAAAAATATTTTAGGTTTAACTATACTTGAGTCTCTTGTTTCTACTGCAATAGTGGGAATAGGGTTTATTGCAATCCTACAAATGACTAATTTTTCAGTTCAATCAATTGATAGTTCCGGAGAGAGAACAAAAGCAAATTATTTAGTAAGCATGTTGGCAGAAGATGTTATTGGACACAGAAATACTATTTATGGAGCAAGCTCTCAGGCAGAAGGAATTACCATGGGTGTTGATGGCACAATTAAACTTGTAAATACTGATGGAAGTATGACAGAAGTAGACAAATTTGTTGACCATTTAGTGGGTCAAGATTTTATTGCTAATGAAGGTGCAGGAGCATGCGGTGATGGCACTACATCAGGCATAATATCTTCAGAGTCAAATATTTACGAAACCCAAGAAGTTGATGCACCAAGAAATAAAGAATCTAAGTGGAAAGCAATATTTAATGATAATCGATATTTAAAATGCAGGGGAAACAAAGACATCAAAAAAATGAAAGTTTATAAAATATGCAAATGGGCCGGAGTATGTTCTCATATAAATAACGATGTTACTGATGATGGAATGTACATTGGTAGAATTCAAATTAACTTAAACAATGGCAGAAAAAGAAAATATCTGTATTTCCAAGCAGATTATAAAATTAGAAAATAATGAAAAAAAATACTCTTAAAAATATTGCTGGATTAACTTTAATAGAAATTCTTATAGGTGTTGTAATCTCATCGATTATGATGGCAGCGATGTACACAACCTACTCAGTTGTAAATAATAGTTATGGACAAGTTACTGATCGAGCAAAAATAAGTCGTTCAGGAAGAGATATAGTTGAAATGCTGATGAGAGACATAAGAATGGCAGGATTTAAATATATGCTTGGAACGAATAACCTTGGTTTTTCAACAAGAAGTTATTTAGAATTTAAAGGTGGACATACTTCGTTATCCGAAAGCCACGATCCAATAATAATTGTCAAAAGTGAATTAGGTTATACAAGAGCAGATTTGGGAACGGATCCTACACCACCTCCTAAACATAATGCAGCCGATTTATGCTGTGATAAAATACATATTGTTTATGATGACTTTAACCAAAATGATGAAGAACAACCTTACAAAAGGTACAAAATTACCTACTTTGCTGCACCAGCAGATTATTATCCCGATGGTGAAATAGATTTTGAAGATCCAAGATATGCAGTTTACAAAACTTTAGAAAGTTGGAAGCAAGTTATAGGCTCTGATGGAGTACCAAATGAAACAGGAAGTTGGATTGATGATTGCACCGAGTGCTATAAGGCACAAAAAATTCGTGACCATGTAGTTGATATGGAATTCATTGCCTTCAATCATGAAGGAAGAATAATTAACCCAAACGATGCAAGGCCAGACAACGCTGATGCAGACAGAAGAGCAAAAATTTATGATACAAGGGCAGTAGATGTAAGATTGACATTTAGATCAAAAAATGAATTTTTTAGATTTGCACCATCTACCAGTAAACCAAGATTAGTAAAAGGACTTAGCGATAGAACTATAGAATTTTTGGATAAATATTTAAGAGATTCGGTTGTAGTTACAATTCATACAAGAAACATTGGTGAAGGAATATAAATTTATGAAACGTAAAAATGAAAAAGGCTTTGCTTTAATTCTTTCTCTGGTTTTACTTCTTGTAATGTCGTTGATGGGAGGTGCTTTAATTGTAATTTCTTCAGGCGATCATCAAAGTAATAATTCAAGCGATGAGTATCAACAAACATTTTATGTAGCAGAAACAGCCTTACTAGAAGCAGAAAAAAGCATAATCAATAAAATGATGGGACCCTGGATCGATGTAGGTTCATATGATCTATCGACACCACCAGGCGCAACAGCAGAAGAAACTGCAGCATGGGGTGCGTATGTAGTTAATCTTCAAGCAACAGCCGTAGGAGGACATGCAAGACATACTGAGAATAGGGAGCTTCCAAGAAATACGAAACCTGCTCAGGATACACCTTGTTATAATAGTTTTAGAAATATTGATAAAACTAATTTTGAAGTAACTGAACATGTTGTAAATAAAAATTTTGGAGATTTAATTGCTCCTATATTTGATAGTGCAACTGAATTGGATAACCTAGCAACCAATAAACAAATTGAAAATGAAAAAAAACACATGGAAAGATTTAGATATGAATATTTTACAGTAAACATAGGATCAGCTGCTTATAAAGGAAGTGGGTCAAGTTTGAAAAAAACAACCACCACTGCACAAGCGTCTGGAACAGCATATAGAATTTATGGTTGTGGCTATATGATGCCTACTGATGACGATGAGTTTGACAATCCAGATATATTAGTTCCTCTAGAAACTGTTGTGGTATTATCTAATTAATATGCCCAGAATAGACACAATATATAAAGGGAAACTTTTAAAACAAAAAAATAAATTTTATAATTATTAAAATGAAAAACTTTTTAAAATTAATTGTATTAATTGTGACATTAGTTTCATTTAACAAGCATGCATTTTCTTGTGACTCACTAAATGTAACAATAGGTGAAAATTTTTCAAAAGTAACAGATATTTTAGATTTTATTGACGGTTATGAGGAAGAAAATTATGAAGAAGATACAACCGTAGAATACGAAGGCCATACAGCAATATACTGTCCTGATTCAGGACTTGATAATACAATAATAAAAGTTTTTATTTATCAATCAAAAATAGCAGGTATTAGATTAGAGACAGAGAATCCTGATATTGAAGAAAATAAAATTTATGAATATGCTAACAGTGTCTATGGCGCTATAGACGATGAGGTTAAAAAAAAAAATTGGACAGGTTATAAAATGATAAGTAGTGGTGGTAGAATAATATTGTATCAAAAAATTAAGGAAATAGATGGAACTTATGAAAGCCTAGATATTTCCACTGAAGAATTAATTGATTATACCGTTGGAGAGTCTGTAATTAGGATGGGTGGATAAATTATGATAAAGATTTTAAAATATTTTTTGTTTGTTATTTTTCTATTGGACTTTAATCTTCAAGTTCAAGCTAAACCTGTTCCTCCAGGATCAGGAGAAGGCGATGTTCCCGCAAATATATTATTTTTGATAGACAGCTCAGCAAGTATGAGCAGAAGATTGTTAAATAGAGATGCAATTTGGGGTGTACCGAATGCAATTTATGATTCAAACGGAGATATTCTTGTAAGTCAGGAAAGAAATCTTGGAGTAGTAAAATTTAATGCTGATGGGACAAGAAATACAGATTATAATAATAATAGAGCAAGATTTACAGGAGAGAGGGCACACGCTTGTTCGGGATTTTCTGGTCTTGCTACTACTGCAAATTATAATCCTATAACAAGAAATACAACAACAAGAGCGACATCAAAAGTTAGATTGGCAGAAAATCTTAGCACAAATGATGGAACAGTTACTAATGAAAATATTGTTTTCTTTTCTGCAGACGATGGATGGTGGGGGAGAGCAGGAGTTATTTTTGGCGTTTCAGAAGACGGACAAGACTGTAAGTTCTATATAAGAGCTGGATTTTCGGACGTATTAGGTATGGATCTAATCACAATCGGAGGTGAAACTTATTTATTTATTACTGGAAGATGCGGATGGCGTAATAGAGACAGTTGCTTTACTTCTTTTAATGTAACTAGAGGAGAAAGAAGTATTCAACGATTTTCACGCAACAGCAATCTTGGAATACGATTAAGATACTCTTGGCGGATTGCAGCAAATAGTGATGCCTCATGGTTATATGTTGCTAGGTGGAACAGTGGTATATCTGGAATTGCACTAACGAAAGTAGGAAATAATTATAATTTAGCTTCATCTGCTGCAAAAAGTTATACTGCAATATTAAGAGGCGACTACGATACTCAACTAGCGCCAGTAGCGGGCATAGATGTATCTCCTGACGATGATAATATTTTATATGTTACTTCCTTATATTATAATATTATACAAAAAATACAGTTAGACACCAATACCACTTATACAGTTCTTGCAAGGGCAGGACGTCCACAGAGGGCTGCCAATACTGAAGATCCCGGAACACTCGCAGCGAACAGTGTAAGATTGTATAGACCTAAAGGTATACACGTAACATCTACTAGAATTTTAGTTACAACCGGAAGCGGAACAATTGATGAATTTGATGAAGATCTTTTTACTGCAGCAAATGTAGACACAGCATGGCTTCAACAAATGGGTGGCGGAGCTGTATCAAGATGGACTGGAGTAAAACAAGCAATGGCTGCAATTGTAAGTGATACTACTTTAACCAGCGGTGCCCATTTTGGATATGGTCACTGGAATGCGGGTGAAACGGGTGGACCAACAAGAAGTTGGAGAGGAGGAAGGTGGTGTCATTTTAATAATGGATGCAATTATTATAGAGGATGGACAGGAGGAACTCACCCAGAAGGTCATTCGTTACAATGTAATAGAGACTCATGCTTAAATGTTGGTATTAGTGCTGAAGGATATACTCAAATTCTCGACAATTTAATGCCCCAAGGACTTGCATGGGGAACAGATGCTAATGCATATTCTATAATGGCATTAGACTATTTTACAAATGACTTTCCTGGATATGACGAAGATTCTGATTGCCAGATAAATTATGTAATTGTTATTGGTGATGGGATGATGAGAAACAATAACCCAGCGGCAGCAAGAATTGCCCAGCTGCGAGATTTACCAAATCCAGTTAGAACATTATTCGTAGCATATGGAGGTGGTATTAACGCAGTGGGAATGGCGAGATTTGACCAAATGGCTGTTGCAGGTTCTTGTCCAGGAGGCGATTCTAGTCATCCAGATTGTGAACCTACCATAGTTGCAGATAACCCAGAAGAATTAAAGACACAGCTTACAAGTAAAATCAGGCAAATTCTTGCTGAAAAATTATCATTTACAGCACCATCAATTACTGCAACGGTTCAAGAGGGTGGATCATTGTATCAAGCTCAGTTTGCCTATGAACAATATGGAGAATGGCAAGGTACAATTTTAAGAAAAACTCTTAAAATAGATGGTACTGTTGATCATGATCCAAATGCACCAGGAAATTGGGATGCCGGAAAAAAAATTACAAATCAAGCAACAGCGGTAGGAACAGTTGACACAAGAAATATCTGGAGCGCAATTCCCAGAGTAGATTATATTGGAAATTGGGATAACTTTAATATTGATAATGCACCCGCTATTGAAGAGCTTTTTGGAATTTTAGGATACACGGTCCAAGATTACCACAACACAACCTCAAACTGTTCTAGTGCAACTGGCGTCGAAGATGAAAATGCTGATGATATTCTTGGATTAATTAATTTTATGAAAGGATCTGACTATTTTGACTACGATGGAGATTGCAATATTACTGAAAGAAGAGGTCATGTTTTAGGAGATATATATCATTCTCAGCTAGTAGAAATAGGACCACCCGATGGAAGTTTAGATTTTACAAGCTCTAATGAAGAAACTTACTTTAGATCTGTAAATAATTATCAAAGTTTTATTGCAAAACATGCATCTAGAAGAAAAGTAATTTATGCCGGTTCAAACTCTGGAATGTTACATGCAATAAATGCCGAAACAGGAACAGAGGAGTGGGCTTTCATTCCACCTTTTATAGCAGGCATATTACCATCAATTGTAAATCCAGAGCTAGATGGAGAAGTTGATACCTTTAAAGGAGGAACAAATTCAATTTTTGGCGTAGATGGATCACCGGTAGTTCATGATGTATTTATCTATGGTTATGATCAAGATGGAAATTTAGAAGATCAAAAAAATTGGCACACTATTTTAATGATACCTTACGGAAGAGGTGGCGCTGGATTTTCGGTATTAGACGTAACCGAACCAATACTAAAAGATGGGAAAGGTCCAATACACATGTTTTCAATTTATAATGATGCAATAGCTAATAAGGTTCTTGTGTCCGATAATAATGGCACTATAACAGAACACACTTATTCTGCAGGATCCCAAAGTGTTGAAGAATCTTTAGAGGGTCAGATAGCATCAGGAAATTTAGAAACTGCTCTAGAAACTGATGGAGGAGTAGATAGCGATGTTTCGACTGCACAAGATGCAATTGCTGCCTGTCAGACTAACACTGATGCAGGTGGTTCTTTTCACGCAGATGGAACGGCCTCATGTTACATGGGAACCACATTTACTTTTGAGGGATTACTTCCTGATGCCCCGGACGGTACAAATGTTCCTAAAACTAATTTAAGAATTACAGAAAGAGTAAGTGGCACCCTGGAAGTTATAGATTTTGATAGAGCACAATACGTTAGTGGTCAGTTAGTTGTTACATTTAATGATACAAAAATTTTTAATAGAGGAGGTAGTGCAAGTGAAACAAGACAAACTAATAATTTTAACATCGCTACTTCTTGTACGTCTAGTAGTGGTATTGAACCTATGTATGATTATAGCCAATTAGGTGAAACGTGGTCAGCACCAAGAATATTTAGAATTCCTTCTGCAGAATTGTCTGATAGAGGTAATAGCGATAAAGATACCTATGTAGCTGTTATGGGTGCTGGAATGGGCAATACTAATTTATGTGCTGGATCTGCAGTATTTATTGTTAACTTAGACGATCCTGACAACCCAGGATCAATTTTTGGTGCAGAAAATAACGGAGGTCCAATCACTATAGTTGATACAAGTCCAAGTGGAGTAGCAGGAAGTAGTGGAGCTATAGCAACACCAAATGGAAGCAACATAGGAAATTCATTACCTTCATCGCCAGTCGTAATAACGCCTGACACCGCATATAATATTCCTTGGAGAGGAGCAATGGTATACTTCAATGACATGGAAGGCAAAATTACAAAAATTAACTTAACAGACTCAACTAAGCACGATGCTTCACTATTTGATCAAACAACATTATTTAGATTGAATGCTAATACTACAAATAAAAGGTACAGTTATTTTGCAATGGATGCTGGAATTGGAGTATCAACAAATCAGTTTTGGTTATTCGGTGGAACAGGAAACTTTAATAATATCGGTGGAGGAGCGCCAGGGATGGATAATATATTATATGGAATAAAAGACCCAGATTATCCGCACTTCAAGCATCTTAATGATATTACAGTCCCAAGCGAAACAGAGGGACAATTCGTAGAATTGGCTCATCAAGGTGCAAATGCCGCTCGTAGCATTGATGATGCAGAAGTGTGTGTTAATACAACTGGAAAACTTGTATGTGCAGATGGTCCTGGACGAGAAGATTTAGCATGGGTGATACATTTAGATACTGTGGATGGATTACAACCAAATGACCCAGCAACTCAAAACACTTTTAGAAAGCTTTCTGCATCTCCAACTATATTTAAAGGATATGTTTATTTTCCAATTTATGAACCGCCTCCGGGTACAAATAAATGCAATATTGGAAATGCGTATATTTGTGTAGCTGATGATGAATGTGGAACAAATAATTCTCACCTATTAACCAAAGGAGGTGCAGCAAATGGATCAGATTGTAAATTTGTAAGAGAAGGTATTTTATCAGAGTTAGTAATATTTGGGGACAACCTTTATGCTAACGTTGCCGGTCCAAAAGAAGATGCTGATACATTATATACGGTTACGGCTGCTGCTGGAGAGGTAAAATCAAGCAGAGGCAGTTGGAGAGAAAGCGGATTTTAAATAAATCCAAATTTTTTTAAAACTATGAAAAAAATATTAAATTTAATAATCTTTTTTATAATTATCATTTCTGGACAAAGTAGTTATTCAAAACCAATCCCACCAGGATCAGGAGCAGGTGATGTTCCAGCAAATATTTTATTTCTTTTAGATACTTCTGATAGTATGAATTTAGATTTAACTAATAGTACAAATTCAGTTCAAAATGCAACTGATTTAGTTCAACTTTCCGATGGTAATCTAATTATTGCAGAAGGTAGTAAACTTATAAAAATGTTTTTAGATGATGCAATTAAGGATACTTCTTTTGCAGGAGGTATTGGTGGGGGTAATTTTAAAGGTTATAATTCCGATACAAACTGTTTGGGCAAAAATTCTAAGCTTAGAAATATTGAGTTTTTAGAAATTTCAAACAAGGTAAAGGGCTATACGGGAGATGTTATTTTTGCACTTGAGGAAAATAAAAAAATTGTAATGATTAACTCTTCCGGAGTTTGTCTTGATGTTATGTATTCATCTGATTTACATTCTCGTGATCCTCACATTCGAGCTATGGAGATAAAAACAATTGACGACGAAGATCATTTATTTGTTGTGGGAAGAGGAAATGGCGGAACTAACAGACCTGCTAGTAGAAGTTATCTGTATACAAAAAATTTAACGACTGGAAAATTTAAAGAGTGTTTTCAAAATTATAATTCTGCAAATAGTATTGGGGTCTCCAATACAATTAGTACCAAAATGAAAAGGGTTAGAGATATTGCTGTAGATGATGGAAAGAACATTTATTTAGTTCAAGCTCATAATAATACTACCGAGAATGGAATTATTCATAGGTATCCATTAACCAAAGATGCAGATGGAAATTATTGTGCTGATAAAGATGCCAGTGATTATGGCTACAAAGTAGCCATTACAAATCATCATAGTCATGTTGCAGCGGGTTTTCCTCTTTCAGATTGCATAGCCGTTGATAAACACTGTTCACCAGAACGTATTGACATTGATCCAGACAATCCATCAATCATGTATGTGACTACTGGCAGGTATGGTGTAGTTCAAAAATTAGAAATTAAATCTACTGAATTAAAACCAATGGAAATTAGTAATGCAGGTCGGTGGAAAGGTGATAAATTTAGTAATATTCCAACAGTCAGCGACGAAACAGTACATTTTAAAAAAACATATGGAATACATGTCACATCTACACATGTTTGGATAATGGATACTAAACCATCTATTCAATATTTTGAAAAAGATGGCAGTTTAGAAAGTTTAACTTGGGCAGGTAATTTTGCACCAACGATAAGAAGAATTGATGGAGCAATTAATGCAATTAAAGCAGTAGTTACTGATAGTTCTTTTGCTTCAGGAGCTAATTTTGGATATGGATATTGGAATTCTGGTGTGGGAGATAATCCCGGTAGAGAAACTGATATAACTGATTCTGAATTTCTAAAATCAGGTTATTATTGTCATGCATATGATCTTCTTAAACAGGGTGCACCTAAGTGTCCGCATTGCAATCCAAATTGTGATTATTTTCATGGATGGACCGGAAGTCACCCAGTTGGCACATCTACTCTTTGCAATGTAAATTCATGCTTGAAAGTTGGAGTACAAAGAGATGGCCACAATAAAATAGTGGAAGCTCTCTATGAAGCTAATTTAGCGTTTGGAACAGATGCTAATGCCTTCTCAGATCTAGCTCTTGATTATTTTTCCGATCCTAATGTGGATGTAATAGATCCAACAGCTCTAGACTGCCAATTAAATTATGTAATTGTAATAACTGATGGAGAGTGGTTGAATCACCTTAGAGCCAAACCAAAAATAGAAGAATTAAGGAATAACAACAATGTAAAAACACTGGTTGTTGCTTATGGAACTGATTTTAGCACTACATCTATAGGACGTGATGGACTATCAGCTGTAGAAAAAATGGAAGAAATGGCTATAGCAGGCTCATGTGACGATGCTTCTGGCACAGCAGAAGAATGCGAATCATATATTGAGGCAGCGACACCAGAGGATTTAAAAACACAACTAGCAAGTAAAGTCCAACAAATTATTGCAGACAAATTATCTTTTACAGCTCCTTCCATTACAGCAACTATTCAAGAAGGAGGATCATTATATCAAGCACAGTTTAATTACGTGCAGCATGGAGAATGGGAAGGTACTATTCTTAGAAAAACTCTCAATCCTGACGGAACTGTAAATCATGATCCAGATGCTCCTGGAAATTGGGATGCAGCAAAAGAGATTAAAGCGCAACCGTCAAGAAATATTTGGACAGTTTTACCTGATGTTAGCTACATAGGAGATTGGAATAATTTTAAAACAGAAAATAGTACTTATATTAATACACTTTTTAATTATACTGGAAATAGAGTTTTAAATTACCACAATTCGTCATCAACTTGTGGAGGAGATGATCATATTGATGATGATATTGATGGACTTATTAACTTTGTTCGTGGCCAAGATTATTTTGCTTATAATGGTTGTGACAACATAAACAATCAAAGAGACCATGTATTGGGCGACATCTATCATTCTCAGCTAGTTGAAGTTGGACCTCCTAGTGCTAATTTAGATTTTACAAGTCCTAATGACGAAGCTTATTGGAGAGTTACTAATAATTATCAAGCATTTGTTAGCAATCATGCAAGTAGAAAAAATATTATTTATGCAGGTGCAAACGATGGAATGCTGCATGCAATAGATTCTGAAACAGGAAAAGAAGAGTGGGCATTTTTACCTCCTTTTATAGTTTCAGAATTACCAACCATAATGAATCCTAGTTTAGATGGAAAAATAGACGGCGGCAATGGTGGTAGCAATGCTTTTTTCGGCGTAGATGGTAGCCCAGCAATTCATGATGTGTTTATCAAAGGTTATGATAAAGAAGGAAATTTAGAAACAACAAAAAATTGGCACACTATTTTAATGATACCTTACGGAAGAGGAGGAGCTGGTTTTTCTATTTTAGATGTTACGCATACATTACTTCCAGGAACCAAAGGACCATTGCATATAGTTTCAGTTCTTAATGATGCAGTGAACTCAAGAGTTTTAATTGCTGACAAGGACGGGACTATTAGTAGTTATTCTTATGTAGCAGCTCAATATAAACTGGCGCAATCAAAGGAAGCAGGAAAAGCAGAAAAAAATCAATCTGCTGCTGAAACAGCTGGTACCGAAGACAATCCTAGTACTTTTGCTTGCGAATCTGATGCTGATGTTGGAGGAAATTTTTATCAACTTAGTGACAATACTTGCTATAAAGGAAATACATTTACATTTAAATTTACAGCACCAAGTACTAATGTAAATAAATATAATATTTTTAAAACAAATTTAGCGGATGGAAGTAAAACAATATTAGATCTTGTTTCAATTACACCATTGGCCGGAGGATTAACTAGAATTACACTTGGCGCTCCTGAAGTGTATAACGCAAGTGATAGTGCAGGTAGTTTAGAAAAAACTTCTTATATTACCATTGAACTTGATGACAGTTTAACTGGAGTGCAAGATCATGACTATAAATATGATTATAGCAAACTAGGAGAAACTTGGTCTACACCAAGGATATTTAGAATGCCTTTGAGTACGGTGTCAGCAAGTGATAGTGATCAAGATAAATATGTAGCAGTTATGGGTGGAGGTTATGGATCATCACAACTTTTTATAATTAATCTTGAAGGTGAAAATTTTTCAGGATCAACCGGATCCGAATTAGCCTGGGGAACAATTGCCGGAAGCCTAGAAAACAATGGAGCAATTTCAATCCTTGATAGTGATGATAGCAATATAACAAACGCAATAGTTAATACACCGATTGTAATTACTCCTGAGGTTTCCTCGACGATACCTTGGAGGGGAGCGATGGTTTATGTGAACGATCTTGAAGGAAAAATTACTAAAATAAATTTATCTAACTCAACAAAAAATTCTGCAGAACTATATGAACAAACAACATTATTTAAATTAAATTCGTCAATTGATAATGGCAGATATAGTTATTTTTCCATGGATGCAACTATGGGCACAGACTCAAATGTATTTTGGCTTTACGGAGGAACTGGAGATTTTCAAAGAGTTAATGACGTAGAAGATTCCATGGATAATATTTTATTTGGAATTAAAGATTTCGATTATCCTTATTTCAAAAGTAACCTCAAAGTTCCCATACAAAATAATGATGGATGGAAAGCTTCTGCAGCTCAAAATATTAACTTAGCTCCCAATATAGATGATAATAATATTTGCAAAGACACTACAATAACAGAGGATGGTGTAGCATGCCCTGTTGAAACCACTGATTCCGGTTGGGTTGTTCATTTAGATGATTTAGCAAATAATAAATATAGAAAATTAACGGGAGTACCTACGGTATATAGTGGAAGAGTTTATTTTCCAATTTACAAGCCACCAGATGGTGGAAATAGATGTAGTTTAGGCAAAGCATACATTTGTTCAGATGATGATGAATGTGGAACAAATAAATCTCCTGAATTAGCTGAAATGGAAGGAGCAACAATGGATGGCGAAGAAGATCCATGCTTTGCTGTGGGACCTGGAATATTATCTGAACTAGTTGTGTTTGGAGGCACATTGTATGGCAATGTGGCAGGACCTAGCGAGAATGAAGATACATTAATTACTATTTTAGCAGACAAAGACGATGTAAATAGATCCAATAAACAATCCTGGAGACAATTAGGATTTTAATTAATTAAAAATTATTAAAAAAAAATATATAATCCAAGAAAACATCGTAAGCATGGTTAAAAAAATTAATGCAAGTCCAACCAAAGTATCTTGATTAACTTTCTTTCTCCATTTTTTAGGAAAAAAATCTAATGAATAAGCATAAACAATTACGAAAACATTAAGTGCTGATACAATAATATTAAAGAATAAAAACTTTTCCATTAAAATAATAAATATTTAATTTGATTTGCAAAAGATACATAAAGTATACAGCCAATAATGATATAAGGTCCAAAAGGAATTTGAGCTGACATATCTTTAGTTTTTTTTAATAAAGATGGAATTACCAGAACCAATGCAACAACTGAAGAAATAAATATTGTAAATGGAATACTAATCCATCCAAACCAAAATCCAACTACAGCCATTAATTTTGCATCGCCAAGACCCATTCCTTCTTTATTTCTAACTTTCTTATAGAAAAAAATTATCAACCAAATTATTGAGTAACCAAAAATTCCTCCAAGCAGAGAATTAATGTAATTGGGAAATATTGTTTGATTTAAATTAGGGTCAAAAGATTTTATAAAACCAATTACCATTAAAGGAAAAGTTAATTCGTTTGGAATTATATAATGCTTTAGATCAATAAAAAAAATTATGATAAAAAATATACTTAATATAATTAATAGTAATGTTGTTATAGATATTCCATATAGAAAGAAGATAGCTAGAAAACTAATTCCCGAAAGTAGTTCGACTAAAAAATATTGAAAACTTATTTTGTTGCTACAATTTCTACATTTGCCTCTAAGAAATATAAATGACAGAAAAGGAATGTTGTCGTACCATTTTATTTGATTTTTACATGAAGGACAAAAAGATCTTCCTTTAATCACACTTTCATTATTAGGAAGTCTATATATGCAAACATTACAAAAACTTCCCCAGATACTACCAAAAATAAATGTCGCAAAATAAAACATTGATTATATTTTTATGTGGGAAGCTATGTGTAATATACCATCAATACAGAATTGGACAAAAATAGCTGCATCTTGCAGATGCAAATAAAAATTTGGCGAATATATTATAATTTCCATCCTTGTTCAAAATATCAAAAAAGAGATAAAATGCAAAATATAAAAAATGTTTTTTAAATCAAAACCCCCCGAACCAGCAAAAGAAGACTCAAGAATTCAAGATTTAAAAATTATTACACAAATGAATCAAGATTTAGCAACAACTCTTGATTTGAATGAAACGCTTCAAAATGCTTTAGAAGTAATAATCAAAAGAATTAATGCACAAGCAGCAAACATATTTTTAATTGAAGAAAAGAAACAAGTCTTTCAATGCATTGCATCCAAACATCAAGCTTATCTTGAAGAATATGAAATTCCTTTAACCCAAGGAGTAATGGGAAAAGCAGTTTTACAAAGAAAATGTATTAGAGTAGGCGATGTTAGAAAAGATGTTAGAGAAATTGCAGAATTTTATTTTGATTTAGATAACAAAACAAATTTTACAACGTATTCTGTTTTATGTGCACCTCTTATTGCAGCAAATGAATGTATTGGGGTCATTCATTGTTTAAATAAAAAAACAACAAACAAGCTTTTTGAGGAAAGTGATAGAAAACTTCTAGAAACCCTTTCAACACCAGCCGCTCTTGCAATTAGAAATGCACGTATGGCGAAAGAGCTGGTTGATAAAAATAGAATGCAAAAAGAAATCGAAATAGTTGGAGAAATTCAAAAAACATTATTATCTCAAAATAGAAAAGATCCTTTTCCTATTGCCGGAATTAACATTCCTGCAAAAATAGTTTCTGGAGATTTTTATAATTTTTCTGATCTAGGAGATGGAAAATATGGATTTGGTGTAGCCGATGTATCAGGAAAAGGAATTAAATCATCTTTGTTAATGTCTAAAGCATCTAGCTTGTATCGATGTTTAAGTAAAACAATGTTTTCAGCATCTGAACTACTAGATTTATTAAACAAAGAAATTTGTGAAACAGCTGCCAGAGGAATGTTTGTTACAATGCTTGTTGGAATTTATGACAGTAATAAAAAAGAATTATTACTTGCAAATGCAGGACACGAACCTCCATTAATTTATTCAAAGGATGGAAAATTTTCAAACTATACAGAAGCAGGTCCTCCATTAGGCATAATGGCGAAGATAAAATATAAAGAAACAAGAATATCTTTTTCCGAAAGTTCAATGTATATTTTTACAGACGGCATAACGGAGATTAAGGATTCCAATGGAGAAATGTTAGGAGCTGAAGGATTTCAAAATTATATTAAGAAACATCAATCCATATCAAATAATGAAAGACTTAAAGTTATTGTTGAAGATATAATTAAGTCAGGTAAAATTCAAAAAGACGATATAACAATTGTTGTAATTGAAGGTAAATAAAATGATGAGCATACCAAAAGTAATGATTTTTGTTGTAGCTATTACTAGTGCAATTCTTTTTTGGGCCACTTCAAATGTTTGTAAATATAATTTTGCATTAGAAAAAAGAACTAACACAATAAACATTGTTACTGATGAAATTGATCCATCGATAGGCAATGCAAAATATTATGTTTATCGAGAATTAAATTGTAACAATGTTGATTTTAGTTTGGACTTAGAGCGAGTTATGGATAACTTGCGAACTATCACCGTAATTATTTATCAAGAACTTAATACTGATATAAGGGGCGATCCAAATTAATAATTAAAAAACTAAGAACTAAAAGTAGTAATCTTTTCATAGTTTACAGTGATCTCAGTGTATGTGACCCAATACGGGGAAAAAGATTGATTGTGCCTATTTTAGGTAGTAGAATACCTGTTGTAGGGAGAACAAAAACCACAATGAGTAATAACAAAACTATAATGGGTAGTAATAAAGTTGTTTCTTTTGAGGAAGTTGCGAAAGAAACAGCGCCTTTGCTACAACCAAGTTTCTTTTCTAAAGGATTTTATCACTGGGTAATGTTTCTCCTTTCTTTATATACAAGAATACGTGAAAATTTGAAAATGGACTTTGAATCTTTCGTTGTACTTCAAGTTGTTGTGAGTCATGCGCTCTATGAGCTAAATAAAACTGGAACTAAATCATTTTCAGAACTTGAACTTCAAATGACAGATATTAGACAAAGGAAATATAGAAAGAACTCTAAACTAACTTATGCAAGTATTGCAGAAGTTCTTCAGCTTCCAAGAGAAACAGTTAGAAGAAAAGTAATGGGTTTATGTAAAATGACTATTTTAACATTTAATAGTAGTGATGGAATTAAACTTGGACCAGCTTATAAAACAATTTATAAGAAGTTTGTTACACAAACTACTTTAGATTTGAGTTCTTTACTTAAAAAGTGGAAGCATATGGGTGCATTAGATGCTTTTTTTAACATAGGAAAATAATTATGAGCAAATTATTTTATGCACTGTATGATTTAGCAAATTCTGCCTACACGATGATTATAATAACATTTGTTACATCGGCTTATTTTGCAAATCAAATTGTAGGCAATCCACAAATAGGAGCAGCCTACTGGCAATGGACAGCAGGAATTTGTGGAATCATAATTGCACTGACAGGACCTTTCCTTGGAGCACTAGCTGATAAAAAACTAAAAGGAAAAATAAATTTCTTACAAATTTTTACTTTGCTTTGTATATTAACAACTTGCTTGTTTTGGTTTGCTAAACCAAACCCGAATTATATTTTATTTACTTTGATTATTTTTTTTGTTTCAAACTATTGTTATGAAGTTGGATCAATATTTTATAATTCATTATTAAAAAAATGTTCTAATGAAAATGATATTGGAAAAACTTCTGGCTTTGGATTTGCATTAGGTTATATTGGATCTGTTCCAATAATATTATTAGTTTTGTATTTATTTGTTTTACCTGAACGAGATCCATTTGGTTTAGATAAAAATAATTTTGAACATATAAGATTCATTCCTATTGTAGTTGCACTTTGGTTTTTGATTTTTTCTTTACCAATGATTTATTATTTTAAAAATAAAATATCTTATGAAGATAATTCCGATACAAATCCAGTCTTTAAAAAAATAATTGAAATAATATGGCAAAATAAATTTACTTCTACTGGAAAGTTTCTTTTAGCAAGAATGATTTACTCTGATGCTTTAATTGTACTTATAGCAGGCGGTGGTGTATATGCTTCAGGAGTTTTTGGTTTTACCCCTGGTGAATTATTAAAACTTGCAATTGCGGGAAACATCGTTGCATTCATCGGAGTTTTGATTGGTGGATATTTAAATGATAAACTTTCATCTAAAATAATTATTTTAACTTGTATTGCAGTATTAACTGCTACAGTTTTTTATGGATCCATGATTGCTCAAACAAAAACCGAATTCTTTTATAATGTTATGGTCATTTCTTTTTTTATTGGCTCCATTCAAAGCGCAAGTAGAGTAATGATGACAAGTTTATTAAATAAAAATGATTTAGGAAAAGGTTTTGGTTTGTTTAGCTTCTCAGGAAGAATTACTGCATTTGCGGGGCCATTAACTGTTGGAACTTTAACTTTTATATATTCTCAAAGGATTGGCTTCCTATCGGTCTCCATTTTTTTTATTTTAGGATTTATCCTGATGATGTCTGTTAAAAATGTATAATTTATAAAAAAAGTAATTTTTATTTTAATTTCTACTAAAAATTGAAATTTTATAAATAATTTTTAGATTTTTTAGATTTTTTTCATACAATTT
>Ga0208766_1000656_pt1 | contig 18927 bp, 11 predicted proteins | sample ETN01SmetaG_3_FD_185792 | JGI IMG/M metagenome (GOLD analysis project Ga0208766, IMG submission 185792) | Marine microbial and viral communities from oxygen minimum zone, Eastern Pacific Ocean - ETNP2014F12-01SV263 (SPAdes) (version 2) | ecosystem: Environmental > Aquatic > Marine > Oceanic ... | reverse complement strand
CCAGTCACCTCCATTACCTTCCGTAACATTTGATTGACGTAGCAATGTATGATTTGCAGTAGCATTTGTAACACCAGCGACATCCCAGCCTGTGCCTGGGTCTCCACCTTCTAAAGTGCCTATCATATCAATAATGGTAGTATCTGTGCCATCGATCTGTGCGAGAGCCCTTACATCATCACCATTAAATGCTGTTATATACCATGGGTCGGCATATGCATGGGTCTCATCTGCCAGACCAGTGATCGTGGCATCAGCATCAGAACTTGCAATGACATAGACATCACCTACATCAATGGTGGCGCCTGTATTAAAAGTAAATGTCTCACTCCATGGATTACCATTATAGTTGCCTAATATGACAAAATCATCCAGAGAAACAGTCTCCCCAGTTCCGTTATAAATTTCAAAATATTTGTTATTCGAACTTCCTTCTGCATACTCACTAAAGAAAAGTCCTGTTACATCAACCTGAGGAGTCTCCAAGGCTCCTTCATCGATCCAAGTAGCAATAAGATTTATCTCATCAGAGGTTAGGTCCTCATTCCCACCTCCAGGCATCTCGCCTGATTCAACTCGCTGCCAGAGCAGACTATTTTCGTGATCCCCTGGGTCAATGGCATCTCCACTATCACCGCCAGACATCAGAGCATCATAACTCCCTAGACTTAGGCCACCAGAGTAGCCGTGGCAATTGGTGCAATTATTATCGAAGATCGTTTGGATCTCCGTTACGTAGTCCACTTGCCCATATATAATTCCCATGGTCAAAAGGGTTAAAAATGTATTTTTCATTTTACATGCTCCTTTATTTGATGATCAAGAATTTACCTTCTTTGATCTTTCCTGAATTTTTGTCCTCAACAGTAAAAAGATAGAGACCTGATGCCGTTGCCTGATCATGCATTGTGATCATGTCCCAAGCGTGCTCACCACCTGACATGAGCGGATTCTTTCGTTCATCAATATTATCAATGTCTTGCCCCTTATACAATTCATCATGTTGAATGATGTCAACTAAATCACCTGCCAATGAGAATATCCTTATTTCTGCAACCGCAGGCAAATTCCTGAACCATATCATCTTACTGCGACTACCATATCCATCCCATAGTGCCTGACCCCTATACGGATTAGGATATACACTGGGATCCGTGGTCCATCCAGATTCAAATGTAGCTTTTTCACCTGGAAAAACATAAACTCGATTAGAGTAGATGGAACTCTCCAAACTCTCTAGATTTGCATCGGGATCACCACGGTCATATGCTGTAACAGCATAATAATTTAACCAACCATCTTTAATTTCTGAATTCACAAATTTATATTGATAGTAGACACCATCAACATACATACTGTCTGGCTCACCATAATTATTTGTAATCTGTATCATGGAGAAACCTGTATTATAACCAATGCCATTTATTTCATCAGCCTCAAGAAGCAAAGAGAATTCACCCAATGATTCATTGCTTGTCTTTCGAGCTCCGTAGATCCGATAACCCTCAAAATCCTCTTGTTGACTGATCGGGTCAAGAAATGACTCTGAATTATCCTGCCAATATAGGGTCACTTGCCCTGATTCGATATCAACGTGCATGTTCGGTGCTGGTGGGGGCGCTGGCAAGATATAGCGATCAAGAATTTGGTTCTCATTGGTATCCTCACCATCATCTAAAATATTATTTCTATTTTTATCCTCACCATCATATGCCTTTTGGGCCCAATCATAATTAATGAAAAGATTTCCTCTTCTCCCAGGAGAATCTCCACTATTACCGTCTGACCATAGGCCACATACAACTGAAAAGGCAATACTACAGGAGTCGCCTGGCGCAAGGGTCCAAGACGTGGTATCCATGTTTGGCTTAGAGCCAATGGGACCTGCAGAAACAAGAAAAAGCCAACTATTCTCTGCTGAAGGATATCCCTCGCCAGTATACTCTGGACCAGTACCCTTAGGTACAGAGGATGACATCTTATCATATCTTTCATTGTCATCTAATGGCATGCTGTACGTAGGATAATCACTATTACTAGAATTGGTCCAGACCCATTGAGAATAATGTGTTTTAAGGTATTCCATGGGAATTGAGCCACCTAATACAGACATACCGAGGTAAGATTCAGCCCAACCATCATCGCCATCAGCATCATACTGGTAGGCAATGTTTCTTTTAAAACCAGCATCATCAATGGATTCATCAAATCCATTTAAATTATCGTACCATGTAAAACCACCACCCGGTGTATAATAATCAGTATAATTGAAATTGGCCACGGATGGATCTGCCCAAATTCCCGCATAGATATCATGAATTGTATCTGTAGATGAATTTTTAAAGGAATAATTAAGAATGACAAAGGCATCTGCATAGGCATAATTCCAAGAATAACTTTCTAGATGAATGTCCAGTCCCAAGGGTTGATGATTAGGGATACCTAGATCATCTGATGCTGTTTCACCATAGTCCTTGAAATCTGAAAACATGTCCTGGTGAGATACCGCATTCGGTGAATAGTACTTGGCCATTGAGTCTTGGGTGGTAGAAGATATTGAAGATTGGATGAGAATAGGAGACTCTGCAAAAAGTTCAAACCCCTCGTTACCTGATTCAAAAACACCATCAACGATTGCTGTAGAGACCCTTCGCTCACCATTGACCACACCTCCAACCCAAAGTCCAGCATATGAAAAATGCTCTACTTGCTCTCGTGCTATTTCGGTCTGTTGTTTGTACTGGCAGGATGGGTGGATGCTCCCATCTTCCATCCGATTCCAGCCATTGCCAAGGATGCCAAAATTTGTGATCGTCAATCCTAAATTACCTACAGAAGTATATTTATCATATTCATCTGCAGCATATTGAATCTTTTTTATAATTCTCTCTTGGCAAAATAAAAATGAGAAAAAAATTGCAATGGCTAATATGATACGCATTTTATTTTATGTAGAGAGCCTTTCTCATTAGAACGCTTCTATCAATGGTAATTTTGAAAAAATACATTCCTGATGGATGATCATTTGCATTCCACATGAATTCATGATCCCCTATCGCGATGAAATCATTGATCAATGTTTCGATCTTTCGTCCATGAAGGTCAAAAACCTCAATAATCAAATTTGCTTGCTCAGTAATTTGAAGTTGGATCGTCAAAGAAGGATTAAATGGATTAGGATAGAAGGATTTCAGTACAAAATTATTTGGCTTCAATGAATTATCTCTTATGCCTAAGGTACCATCAAAAGGAATTCCAGGAGATCCATGGTCTCCATTCCCATAGGTCATTGTTGGGGCAAACCAATTTTCAATTAAAGAGTTATCTACCATAGGGTCATGGATCTCCATGGAAACACCATTAGAAAATACCCAATCACCAAAATAATGGACCTCATCAACAATAGCTCCAGAAGCATCTGAGAGAATAACAGCATCCTCGTCATTCGAGAGTGAAATACCATCATAATCATAGTCTGCGGTAACCCCACCATTGAGTCCAGGGTCAGCATTTTTTGCAAATACAAAGTAATCCCCTGGATGAACTGGAATGGTCATTTGGTCAGAATAAAACATGTGTTCATCCCCATCTGAATCCATTATACTCCACCCTTGGATGTCAATCGTTGTATCGGCCATGTTCACTATCTCGAACCACTCGCCATAGGAATCAGACACAGAAGAAGGGTTGACCATGACTTCGGTGATGACCACTTCTTGATCTGAATAGGTCAGATCATCAAACCAGACATCCATGTAAACAGGTAAATGGTCAGATGCATCATGGATGGCATCTGCCATTTCATCGCTTACAGAATTATTATTCCCATTATTGATAGCATCATTGAAATGATTGCCATCATTACCAAATGCCCAGTAAGTATCCTCAACATAGTACATTGGAGAAGACTCATCAAGCAATGTCTGTGAAACGAACAACCAGTCGAATCTATCATCCATCCCACCATTGGCTCCACCACCAAAACTGGTTGTCCTTGGTGATTGTGTGTGCACATCTGAATATGAACTATTATTATGCCAATGCCCTATGCGATCTATGGGATCAAATAGTCTACCATCATTATCATCACTGTTTGCAGTCAACATCTCAAAGGCAGGCTCAGAGGATGAGTTATTGGAATATATGTTGAAATCTCCACCAACAATGAAATAACTATCAGATGAAAGTTCATTCAAATAGTTTCGTAATATGGTTGCTTCCTGCAATCTTTCATTTGCATTGGAAGTACCAGAACTCGCCTTTAAGTGTACTCCATAAACATTGAATTCAAGACCTGATGCATTATGGGTTATGACCCACTCCATGACATCTCTAGTCCCGGATGATTGCGCTGAATAGACCACGCTTGTGCTTACGAAAGAAAAAACATCATGCTTGTAAAATAGGGCAATATCCTGTTGAGCACTCTGATTCGTAAAAGGAGCACCAGACCAATGATCTGGGTCAATGACATCCAATACATCAGATCTAAACTTTGTGTATCCTGTTTGACCAACTATTTCCTGTGCAATGATCATGTCTGGCTCTACAAAATCGATGATCAGTGCATAGTCATCCTCACGTTCATTCTCATCCTGATAGTTCAACACATTATATGTCATTATGCGAACTGTTGATGCATTTAACATCCCCAAAAAAATAAATATAAAAATATGTCTCATCTAGTAATCCATGTAGGCCTCTATTCGACCAACCTCCATCCCATTATGGTTGGTCAATTTTTTTATTCTAAACGCATGCAATTGATCGATCTCATCTTCTAAAAGTAATTCCAAATGTTCCATTAACTTCATGACCACTGCAGGCATCGCGCGAAAACTACCATCCAAGATTTTGATCGCAATGCCAATGGGACCATGTTTTTTAGTATCCAGTGCAATGCCACGCACAGATTCTCCACCTACCTTAGTAACTCCTCTACTATTCAATGCACTTATGAACATTGAATCAAAATGATTGGTACCACCTATCATCTCAGGATGAAGGGTCATTGCATTGAAGACCCTGTCCAATTCTGAGTTATTTCCAGAGACCAATTTCTGAAACATTTCCGCAATGGTTTTCAATGTCATAAAAGGAGTTGGTGCAGAACAACCATCTATTTCCGTAGGAATATCTTCTAGGGCTGTTAATTCACTTACGTACTCCATGATCGTTTTTTGAACAGGGTGATCTTTGTGGACATATCCTTTTGTCTCTGCCCCCAAGTGTTTTGCAAGAGCAAGCATCCCGGCATGTTTTCCACTACAATTATTATGAAGTGGCTTAGCAACCTTTTTATCTGAGATCATTCCATATCTTGTAATTCTGTCAGAAGGGAAATGTGAACCGCATTCATAATCATCTACATGAAATCCTAACTTGCCAAGCATTGACATTGCTGTTTCCACATGCATGTTCTCTCCCTTATGTGAAGCACACATAAGCGCTAACTCTTTATCATTAAAACCTGCTGAATCTATTGCACCTGATCTTACTGAGGCTGCAGCTTGAAAAGGTTTCAATGATGACCTGATACATGTCAGATAGTGAGGGTCACCTGTACTAAATAATATCTCACCATTTCCATCAACCACAACCGCAAAGGCAATATGGATGCTTTCTGTGAGATCGCCTCTCGTTACTCTACATGATATGGGCATGTCTAGTGTAACATCTTAGATACAAATTCAAACTTATATCCTTTTTTCTGCAATTCAGGTATCTGATCACTCAAGACATTCAATGTCTTGGGCTTGACATGTCCTATTCCTATGGCAGCACCAAGTTCTTCAGATCTTTTTACAAGTTTCATCAATTGTTTCTCTATCTTTTCTTCATCATCCTCATTATCCAAGAATATATTCCTCCTTGCAGTGGGAACACCAAATACCTCCATTGTGGTCTCGCCAATGGTTTCAACAGTAGTCCTACTATCTACGAAAAATAACCCCTTCTCCTTCATCACCTTGGCTACATTTGACATGACACTCTGATCAGCAGAGGCTTTGGAACCTTGATGGTTATTCATCCCGATTGCAGTAGGAATCTCTTTCAATGCATTTTTGAGCCTTCTTTCAATCGTCTCATTATTCATTTTGGTCGTTAATACAAAATCCTCTTCTCCATAGGTCTTTCCTGTATTCTCCATTGGCATGTGTACAATGACCTCATATCCTGCATCAACTGCTTTTTCTCCAAAAGATGTACTGTATCTATGACCTGGTATTATTGCATACGTGAGGTGTGCATCGATCTCTAAAAACCCATCAGAAATCTCATCATTCCTATATCCAAAATCATCTATGATGATCCCGACCCTCCCCTTCACCTCTGGCTTTGGTTTCTCAGGAAGAGTAATGTCAGATCTTTCCTTTTTCTTTGTCTCTATCTTCTCCATTGTCTCCTGGAGTCTTTGCTCTTTACTATCATCATCCATTTTCTTCATTACGATGAGTAGCACTACTATGATGAATGTCAGAACATATATGATTGGAGTTTTAAAATCAAATTTCTTCATGGCATTTGCACTCTTATGGATAGCAATTTCGGAAATCCCAGATCTTGTGAGCCAAATCTCGTACCATAGGTTATCTGATATCGATTCATGTTAATTCCAATCCCTATTGAAGACTCCGCAATTTGCTCTGATGTCGAATAGCCAGAAAATAGTTCGAGCCGATTCCAACTAAAACGATTTCCCATGTGAAACTTGGATGTAGAAACAGTAGAATTCCATTCAATGGATCCAAAAACGCTATTTTTAAAATTTTCAAATTGAAACTGTTTTGATAATCCTGATGAAAACCTCTTTGGAAGTACTGGGTGCTTGCTCTCTAATTCACTCATTTTACCTAAGTTTTTTGCCACAATTCCAAATGTGTAACCATTTCTCATTTCAATGGCATACCCAGCATCTAGACTAAACCCTTTTGAGTCTTCTGTATAGAGACCAAATTGCACATAGGACATTGAGATCCCATATCGTTGATTCCCACGCTTGAATGCAACGCCAGCATCTAAGATAATTCCATATGCACTAAAATTGGCTGCAGCATTATCTTGAGGGGTATCACCCCTGAATTCAAGATCTGTTAAACCTGAATATTTCAATCCAAGGTGCATGACCTTATCAAATCCTGTTTGATTATATCCAATCTGGGAGAGGGAAACATCGCCAAGCCAATTACCTCTATTAAGTGATAGATAAGGATGATTTTCACTCCCTTTGTAGAGGGCAGGATTAATGGGAAATAAACCCTCCAAGGTCGTGTGACTACCCATGCTCAACTCAACTGCTGAGGATGGTAACAGCAATATCTGTGTGCCCATGCCTTGCAGTGGAATCACGAAGGCAAATAAAATGCTAGAAATTAAACGCATAAGAGATCGTATGTGCAGTTTGTGAAGCCCAGTCTAGAGAAAAAGCATAATCAATATTTGAATCTCGGGAATTAAATAGTCCATATTCATATCCTACTCCAAACGCCATCCTTCCATTACCATATCCACCTCTAAAAAAATATTGTTCTAAAAATCCATATTCTACTCCTGCTCTAGGCAATATTCCAGAATATGTATCATGGTCTGTAATAACTCCAATATCCCAAACAAAAAGAAGTCTATTCTTTTCATATCTTGACCCAACTCGATATATTGTTGGAAATTCTTCCTTATATGGACCCCCTTGTGTATAAAGTTCATTGGTATCCCATTGATAATTTGAACTTATGTCTTGAATCATTATTCCAAGAGTACTGTGAGAACCTGTTTTCACCAAAACACCTATGTCAAATCCAATCCCTGAGCCAGAAACTTGATCTGACTCTGTAATTGGCAGATCATACCTTAGTATCTTGAAATTAGCACCTATCGATAACCAGGGTACAAATCGTTGCGCAAAGGTTATCATCAATGCATTCTCCCCCGTCTGCATCTTGGAAGATTTCATCCCCGTGCTGTAACGGCCTTGAATATTATTTACACCACCATATACCCAAGCTAAACCAATGCCTGCAGTTGGTGGCAGTGACATTGCAAAACTAGTTGCTGCTAAGCGTCGATCCAGGGTCAAGTTAGAATATGAACTCCCAAAGTGCTTTCTTTGTAAAAAGGAAGCCCATGCCGGATTATGAAATACTGGAAAATTTTGATCTAATTCCGCTGTAAATCCTCCACCCATGGCCATTGACCTAGCCGTCATGCCCATTCTTAAAAAACCTCCAGATTGTCCACCCCAGTCTTGAGAGGATGCCAAGGAAAGGATAATGATGGAATAGACAATTATTTTCTTCATCACTTGACCACAATTAGTTTGTCCCAAAAATACTGTGGGCTTTTATTTGCCGATGGTGCGTATTTAAGACGGATGAAATAAACACCATTATCAACTAAGGCTCCATTCACATCACGCCCATTCCACTTTAATGCACCATTATATGAATTAAGGTCAAAATTATATTGAAAGACCTTCTCCATTGCAAAATTGAAAATATCAAGTTCAACTTGAGTATTGATGATTGTTCCAGTATGAAAACGAACATACCCCTCATTTCCCATTTGATTGTGATTCCAAGGTGAAAATGGATTTGGGTAAGCATAAAACTCCATTGAATCATACTCCGTTTGAAATATTGTCCAACTTGACCCCTGTAGATCCTTTGACAAGGCAGCACCATTGGATGTCCCTACCCACAAACTTGAGAGACTATCTCTTTCATCAATGGCAGAAGTATAAACAATATCGGTCAATATCTCACTCTGTGACATGAATGTTGTATCGACCGCGGGATCATACACAGCCCAATTTTGCCCATCAAAACTCTTCCACAATCCTGATTGGCTGGATGCAAGAACCAAAGAATCCTTTGCAGTAACATTATAGATCCTTTCGCCTAAAAGAGTTGTCTGCCAAGTTAGTCCTCCATCCCTTGTATAACTCAATCCACGAATCTCTCCTGGCGTATCGGCATTCATCGTAGCCGCCCATATGGTCGTTTGTCCATTCCAAACTTGCTTGGCCAATCCTACTACAAAGTTACCGGATAGGTTTGCATTTTGATATGTATAATGAACCCATTCAATGCAATTGAACAATTGAAAATTACCTGGCGAGACCTCCAACCATTCATTGATCATGATCCCTCTATTTATTCCATTTGCTGTTCCAGCCCAGATTGTATCACTGTTTACCAATACTGAAAAAGCTTTATGATTATGGTTTCCACCATCGGCTGGGTCTCTTGGATTTAGATAATAACCAGGTAAAATAGATCTCCCAAGATCATCCACCTCATCAAATCCAGTACATAATGACAGTGTGTCTTGATCATCCATGGGCATTGGTACAACCTCCCAACTACGATCGTTGAGATTATAACGTCTTAATCCTCCCGCCCAACTTGCTGTCCATAAATATTCTCCATGCAAGAAGGCATCATATGTTACATTGGCCTCAGGAACAGTTACTGGAAGACTGCGAAAGAATCCCTCACCAAAAGGTCTTAAGGTATCTGCATCACGATCCATGGGCTGTTTTAGATAGGTCCATAATATTCCAGAACTATCATTGACAGTTTGTGCATTATATGTAAGTGTAAGTCCATAACCGACCTGTATGCTGCCATTGTCTCCTGAATAAGCAACTGCCATGGTGTCATTCATCACTGCAATGGCAGGTATTCCACCAAAGGGCACAAACTGAGTGACAGCCTCATTGGCCATGGAATCCAATGTGGTACGGTGGTTGTAGACATGGTGACCATCGTGAAGAGCTAGACCTTGTCCTGTCCCAAACCAGGTCAGAGAGTCTCCCATCAATCGGACCTCTGCAACAATATTACTAAGCAATCCTTGGTTTAAAAATGTATCTTGGACCACCGTTCGAAGTACAAAACGATCAGGGGTACTTGATTGAGCGCTAAGGAGCGAGGTCAATATTAATAAACTGAATATCCTATTGTATGACAATCTCATGCTCTACCATGTTACTATAGTCATTTGCTTGATCCTGTGCAAGAAAACGCCAATGAAATGTTCCTGCCTTTGTTTGGAAAGCAGGGTCCGTAAACCCAGTACCATAAACAGGTATCCTAAAAGAGAATATTCCATCTCCTCGGATTGAATCTCCGCTTGTTATATTTGGCTCATAAAGCACCTCTTCACTTCCATCATCATAGAGATATATGTGATTACCATTATTCATCGATGAATCACCTTCAACATGGAATGAAGTAAACCCTGCCCATCTAATGGTCTCTAACCCATCAGCATCATGGACCATTGCCTTGACCAAATGTAGGCTCACTGTGGCATCCGACGGCCTGATTATTAAGTCTGGTGCCGTGACAGAATCTATCCTAGGAATAATGTTTCCAATCAATACTGAATCTCTAAGGATCACGGTCTCATTGGCAAATATGGCAGAATAATCCATGAAGACAAGTCCCGTGACATCCGTGAGATCATTACTCAGATTTTGTGGATTATTTGATATCTTTCTAGAATAAACATCATCACTCATGATTATATCACCTTTAATGCCACCATCATTTAATCTTATGATATCTGGAGATAGATCCCGACTTGTTCCATACCAATGCACAACCACACTATCTAATGCATTTCCTTGATAATTAGATTCAACATTTACAGAGAAATATAGTTTGTTGACATCCTGTAAAAAGGTGAAATCCGGAGCAGAGATCATTTCTCCTTTTTCTTCTTCTTTTGGTTCAGAACATGACATGTAAATAATACATAGCATCATTAGATGTCTTATTATGAGAAACCTCTGATTTGGTATTAATTCCATGGGGATCTCACCAATTTTGATTTTCTCGATTATATATGTAGTCTACCATTAATCTCCCAACCTGTCCCAAACTTTCAGCGCTACAATTTTCTGGGAGGTCATCCATCGTATGCCAAAAATTTGCGTAAGAATTTGGATATTTGAAATCAATAAGGTCTATGGAAGGAATGCCTGCAATTTGATATAGTGGAACATGGTCATCATAGATCGCATTTTGAGGAGTGATATCAAAGGCATCTAGACCCATGTCATCAGCCCTATTCCAAAGATAACGAACTAATTCTGGGTGAAATTCTAAAGAATATTTTTCAACAGGAAGATGGAGCTGTTTGTCTCCTACCATATCCAAATTGATCGCCTCATTTGGCTTTGGTATGGGTAAGTTTTTTGCAAAGAACCTTGAACCTTGACAATAGGTCTCATTCTCACCGGGGACTCCCATGTCCTCACCATCAAAAAAGACCAGATTGACTCCAATGGGTGGGGGAGAACTCCCCATTATTCTCGCAAGTTCCAAAAGTACTGCAACACCAGAGGCTCCATCATTTGCTCCTATTATAGGCTGATTTCTGTCTTTTCTATTTTCCTCTGAATCAGCCCAAGGACGAGTATCCCAATGACAAGATATCACAGTCTGGAACTCAGCATCAGGATTAAATCGTGCAATGACATTTTGAAGATTGTGTCGGGTCTTATTTCTCCTTTCCTGGTAAGAAAATTCCTGAATGATAATGTCATCTGCTGTCTTTTCTAATTCTTCAAACATGAATGTAAGACAGTTATAATACCCTTCTGAGCTAGGATTCCTTGGCCCAAAATCACACTGTATCTGGAGATACTCAAAGGCATGATCCTCATCAAAGTCTGGGCCACTTGGACCACAACACAATGATGATAATCCTGCCAAAATGATTAATTTATTCATCTTATCCTGATATTGCCAAATTCACATCAAAACCAAAATCTCTATCAATTTTTCTACCTGTTGTTCGTGTATCACTTTCACGATATTCGTACCTAAGACCTCCACTTACTTTAGTGGAAAATTGATATGAGATCCTTAAGCCTGTCTTCCAACTTTCTGAAAAAGAACCCACTTCCAAATTCACTTTGTCTCCTGATCGTTCTTCACGGCTCTCATTCAGGTCAAAATTTAAGGTAAAACTTATGGTATTATTGAGATTCAGGGTGCCATAAAATGGAACCGGGATATTTATGCCCCCTCTATGGGTATATGTACCCGTTGATGTATAACTATTATCATTCTGGATGGTCAATCCACTTGGGCTCTCATCCAATGAACGACTCATGTTATTTCTAAAGGTTACAGAAACATTCTTTTGTAAGGTCATGTTTAGACCAATAAGTGGTGAGAAGTTCTGGTTGACCCTAGATGACCTTTCATTATCCTTATACTTTGTTGCAAACGTACCAAAATTAAAGAAATTCATTTGTTCAGATGACCCGTCCTCAAACTGCCATGAACGAGTTTCCTTTCCAGAAAAACTATGTTCCATCGAAGCAGATTTTGCTATTTTTTTGATCAATGGCCATTTCTCTAATCCACTTAATCTGAAACTCCAACCTGGGAAAGGCAATCCCTCATTCAATAATTCTCCATATGCAACATAGTCTCGCGTCATGGACATTTGCTCCAGACCAGTACTAGACCGAGTGGTGGAAAAGTTTTGAGTGAAGTTTGTGCTTACTGTTATCGTCCTAGTGAGTTTCACGCCACTTCTTATGGAACCATCACGTTTATGGTCCCAAGACCCCAGGTTACTTCCAACCTCACCAGATTGCTCAAGATCATGCTCGGGTAGCCAACCAAACTTATAACCGGTTGGGACTTCACCAATGATCTGATTGGCTGAACGATTTAATGTCTCTGTATAACTGACAGATATGGGATTGATCCTTTTAAATAGACCATGTACCAGATTCATTGGATTAAAATTTGACTTTGTATTATTTTTTTCTTCCTGTTTTTTTGGTTCAGATCTATTTCTATTCCTAGACCTTTGCCCTCTTTGCCGAGTTGTTTTGCCTGCATTCTTTGTTGATTTGGGTTTAAATAGAAGTTCGATCATTTGAACAGGAGTAAGGGTAAAGTTTGAACCAAATCTCAATTGGGTACTAATATTTTGACCTTCTCTTGTTAGGTCATCAGACCAACGAAAATTAGCAGTATAATTGAATGAAGGTTTGATCCACTTCATCATTGTTGGGTTATATGTAGTATTGAAACTCTCATTTGTCTGTGTTACAACCCCAGGGTCCAATTCTTTTAAGGCAGTTAATATGTAACCACGGTAGTCATTTAAATTACTTTGTCCAGACCAGCTATACTTACTTGCCAGTGTATTAGTAAATTTATAATCCAGATTGAGAGTTCGATTTAATCCAAAATTATATGTTTCAGGACTCTTGACACCTGTTCTTGTCTCATTCCATGTAAGTTTTTCACTCATGTTCATGCCTGTTTTGAAGGAAGATGGCGTATAGAATAATTGAAAATCACTTGCTGTTTTTCCAATGAAGGGTATCTTTTCTGCCCACAATAATGGTTTGACATAATTATTTCTACCAAAGGCAAGATTATATGCAAACTTACCCGAGTAGTTCTCTGACCATTTTTTTCTATAGGTAATATCAGATGACCTTGATTGAGAAGCACTAAAATTCAATGACATGTTATCTAAAGTGTATTTCATCAACTTATTATCAGACTTGCCAGTTTTTTTAATGGATGTATTCAAAGATATTGCATTACTCAATATCATGATGGAATCCGGTGTATTATTTGGATCAACCAAGATATCTTCACCAGAAAAGAATTTTGGACGACTCTGATTCTGAGTAAATGAGGCATTCACCGGTATTGAGATGCCCAATGACCTTGGCAAAAAACGATGCAGGTCTATTTTAGCATTCAAATTAAAATTTTCAGATGTATTATTTGATTTTGATAGGCGTTCCTGTAGTCTGTGATAATCAGCATCTTGCCTACTATAGACAATGGTCGCAGAACCAAGGTCAGACAATTTCAAACTCGATTGGACTCTCATTGCCACGCCTTTTTCCTTCTTTACACCACTTAGACGAAGTTCATCTATCCATACTTCTCCCTCGATCGGTACATTCCCAGTATTCTTTAGTCCAACTGCAAAATACTGAAGACGATTCAATGCAGGTTTACCTGATATAGCGATCCTTTTTCCTGTCAATTGACCCTGGTCATCTACATAGATGTATTTTCTAACATTTCCGGAATCTAATATCATGTCTTTCATGTTGAATTTCTTGATCCTAGTCGTATCGGACTGTTTAAGAGCTGTTAACCAATTTAAATCTATCTTGAAACTATTTCTATTTTCATCCTCATCCCATCCAGCATAGACTGGTTGGGTAATCTCATAAAAATCCTCACCAAGTCCAAATTTCAAGAAGATCTCTACATCTGTTTCCAAAATATTGGTCCAAGGGCTATTGCCGTTTACATACATTTTCATGTAATCATAGGTCATGAAACTTCTCTTTTGGTCATCATTCAGCGTATATAATGTCTTTTGTGCAATGCCTGTATGCTTTGGTGGTAAGTTTGTAAACTTTAGCACCAAAGATTGTTCCTTACTTTGAATCTCATTGATGCGATCATATTCACCCTTTACACCTTTAGGTGGAATGTAATCTGCATTATCCTCCGTATTGATCACAGCGACTTGGAACTGGGGACCATCATCCTCAACCATTGACGACTCCGATTGATTGACCTGGAATGCCAATTCAGTGGTATCTGGACTGAAGATTCCCATTTCTTGCCACTCATTTCCTACGATCTCCATTTTTGCTATCTGTAGGGTCCTCTGTTCCTCTTCCAAACCTGTGATTGCGATACGTACGTAGCGTATCTCATTCCACTCAATATTCTGTACCTTTTTAAAATTTGACAATGGCACTCGAAAAAGTTTCCAACCTGTTGGCATTCCATCTTTTTCTGTTGTACCTGCAAGATACGTAGTGTCTGTTAGATTGAAACTGGAAGAAAAATAGTCATTGGTCTTATCAAGGAAGGTCGACCTGTCCAGGTCTTCAGTATCAGGATATTTTCCTCCTTCTTGGATCTTCGATCCTGTTCCATTGGACTCTGTCCCGTTCACTTTTGAATAGTCCAAACTCCCTGCCTCGTAGTCCCAATTATCTCCATTTGGATCCTCTGGGTCAACATCATTGGAAAAATTGACCATGATGGTATCAACAGCATTGTAATACTCTGAATAAGTTCCACTCTCTAGGCAACCTCCCCAACCATCCTCTGATTCATCAAAGCACCCATCTAAGCCCGTATCTTCAACATCCTCTAAAAATCCATTTCCAAGAGTAAGGCCAGCTGCCGGGATATCTTCCGTATTTAACTGACCGTTGCCGTCCATGTCCTCTGATATTTTACCTAGGTCAATATGCATCTTACCCGAGTTACCCTTTACCCATATCTCAAAGAACTTGCTTTGGATCTGGTCATAGTCTCCTGAATAAAGAGAAGTTGTTACCCCCACCCAAAGTGAATCTGAATCATAATAACTCTGGTAATCTCTTGCCTTATATCGTAACACCAAAACATCTGTTGTCTCATTGCCTGCCCTTAGTGATGTGGACTGATTGGGCCAAATATCCTTCGTTCGAACCGGGACATAAGGATTATACCAATATAATTTTCCTCTATTCCTTTGACTAAATGGATCAGTGAAGATCGAATCCTGTGCATTGTACTTCAATGGTGCAGAGGCCGCTTTCCAAAAACGACGTTGTATTGATGGTGATGTTGTTCTCTTGCTACCTTCAAAATCATCGATGAAAGCAACTCCATCTGGATCACCCGTTTCAGAATTACTAATTGAATTGGGGTTTGGCAATACCTGTGCGATCTCACCCTCGACAGAGAAAGAAGATATCTTCTCTGCCTCTATCAGAGGTAATTTATCTAACATCCTTGTCATTCCATCCATTTCCCATTCATATCTTCCATTGAGATCCCATATGAAATTCCTAGTAGGTTCATAGCCAACCTCGACCTTCTCATTGATGATGGATTGATTATAATAAAGAGCAGTGGCTCCGATAAAAGAATTTGGTTTTCCCAGATCCATTTGTGCACGGGTTCCAAAGATCGTCTTCTTATCAAAGGATACCAACTCATGCTTATCATAGTTAACCTTTAGTTTGGCATTTGGGTCATTGGCAGCATCACCCAAAAGAACGATCGTCCCGGTAAAATAATCTATGTTATAGTCTAAACCTCGTTTGAGTGTGACCCCATTCTGTATGACCTCTTCACTACCTTCTATCAACATGAATCCCAAGTTTATGGTTGAACTCTGATTAGTGTATGCAGCCTCTATCATCCACCGATGGTCTCCATTGATCTCAGATGAAGAGGAAGATGTATAAAGAACTCCCGTACCAAGTTGTTCTTTGAGTTGTTCTGTTGTCTGACCGCCGATCAATGAATCACCATTCGCAAATGGATGTAAGGCTGGGAACATGAGTTCTCCATCCACCATGTTCATGATGTTTGCCATGTCCTTATCAATGATCTCATCATAACTCCGTGTGCCATTCTCATCAAGACTATCAAGACCAAATAGTGTTATGTATGGAAAACTTGAACTTTTGTCCCTATCAGAGACTGGAGTTGAATTTTTATTGATAACCCGAACATCAAAACCCTCAGGATTTATCTGTGACGTCCCTAAGTAGTATACATTTTTGAACATTAACGGCCATGTGGAATGATTAGGGTGACTATTTCGAGGTTTTAGCATCATCAATGCCAAATTTGTTCCCAATGAATCAGGACCATGACCAACTTCCAATAATGTCTCACCTGTCTGACGGTGTTCCAGGGTAAAGCTACAACCTAATATATCCTGAGACACTTGTTCGCGTACCCTTATGAATCCTAGATCGGGACTGACATAATAATTTGTTCCCTGCTCTAAACGCACAAAACTTCCCTCTTCATTCTCATCTGCATACTGAGTAGTGTCAGTTGGATTCACATAGGCCATTCCTGTCATGGCACTAGGATCATTGATGTTTATTGATTTATATAATTCAAAATTTTTCACTACAACATCACCAATCAAATGCAATCCATTCCTGAGTGGGTAAAAAGAAGGTATTCCAATAGGTGTAGATACAAAGAATGTATCAACACCATCTCTGAACCAAGGGTGAATAAAGAAATAACGATTCTTCATCCAATCTACATCTCTTATTTGCTGTGTACTACTTTGTCCCCCTCCTTCCCATTCTGATTGTTCTTTCTTTGATTTTTCAATTGATGCTATTGTGGTCACATCAATGGGCCCAAGTTTGGAGATGGCCTTTATTCCAAATAATCCCTGGTTCTTTCCAGAGAAAGTCACATATTTCGTTGAAGGCAATGAAAGAGAGATGTTCCCAGCCTCAACCTCTTGTACAATGTCATCTTCATGACCTTCATAGGAAATACGGATGTTGTTCTCCCATTCGAATTGGCGCTCAGAGTCTTGATCCATTGCTACCGTGATCCTATCACCTATCTTACCCTGTATGTTAAGGTTTTGTTTTTGATCGAATTCTAGATGGGTGTTCTGTGTCTCGTTAAGTGTTGAGCGAACCAGTTCCTGATCTTGAAATACCATTTTACCATTGATATTTACATTACCACTCACCTGCAAGGAGGCCCTACCCAACTTCCCAATATCCATTCCAACGACCTCAAGCATTTGTCCTCTGCCTTTTCGAGCATCGTCCTTTGCCTTGTCCTGCATGAACTCCAGAAATTTTACATGCCACTTTTGCTGTTGCATCATCTCAAGATACCAGTCAACTGATGCAGTAAAGGGAATCTTTAAGGGTTTTCCATTGATGGATTCCTCAATGGTTATCATGCTCCAATCTCTTGATAGTTTTATTTCTAATTTCTTCAGACCGAATACATAGTTTAGCAATCCTACATATTCTGGAATAGAATCATTAGGCAGCACCAAAGAATTACTCTGACGAGGAAAAGGATCAACGACAAAGGGGGTTGATGGAATAAAACTAGGCAATAAGATATCATGCGACAGATCAGGATCTGCGCTAACATCCTGAGCAAAGAGGCAGGATAAGGATAGACCTAGCCAAAGACCAGTGAAACAGCTCTGGCCAAAAAAAGGTTTGTGTTTTTGTTTAAAATTCAAGTTCAGTCTTGATCTAACTGATACCGATTTATCCTATATTCACTCCTTTTCTAAAATAAGGTTTTAATAGTTTTCTCATTTTAATTAATGCTCGTCCCCTGTGACTTATTTTATTTTTCTCATTTTGAGTCATTTCTGCAAAAGTTAGGTCTTGTCCTTCAGGTTGGAATATTGGATCATATCCAAATCCATCCTCTCCTTTGGTATCTAAAGTTATTATCCCTTCTACAATACCCTCAGAAAAGAGTTCCCTGGAACCATCAACAAAAGAGACGATAGTCCTGAATCGTGCAGTACGCCTATCCTTGGGTAAACCTTGCAATTCAGTCAATAATTTGTTCATATTATCTTCAAAAGATGGATTTTTTCCAGCATAGCGCGCAGAATAGACACCCGGTGCCCCATCAAGAGCATCAACCTCTAGTCCAGTATCATCTGCCAATGAAGGAAGACCGGTAAGTTCGTGCACAGTACGTGCTTTAATGAATGAGTTTTCAATGAGCGTGGTTCCTGTTTCCTCTATGTCTCCTATTTGAGGGTACGCATCTAATCCAACTATGACAATACCCATATCAGCCAACAGAGCATTCATCTCTTCTTGCTTATGGATATTATGCGTGGCCAAAACCAGTTTTATTCCTCGAGACATGGTGAACATAACCCTACTAAAAATGCCGAGAAACATATGTGGAATCGTTAAATGAGTCAAGGAGTATATATTTAGTGAATTTTTGATCAAATATTTTTGTTTTACACAAGTGACCAAGTAATTTTGCCCCGCTTTTTATTTATATCACAACATTTTTGTGGCTCGGTAGCTCAGTTGGTAGAGCAGTGGACTGAAAATCCATGTGTCGCTGGTTCGATTCCGGCCCGAGCCACTTT
>Ga0208766_1000651_pt1 | contig 18981 bp, 17 predicted proteins | sample ETN01SmetaG_3_FD_185792 | JGI IMG/M metagenome (GOLD analysis project Ga0208766, IMG submission 185792) | Marine microbial and viral communities from oxygen minimum zone, Eastern Pacific Ocean - ETNP2014F12-01SV263 (SPAdes) (version 2) | ecosystem: Environmental > Aquatic > Marine > Oceanic ... | reverse complement strand
GTGGTGAGATACCATTACACTCATACTCTTCCAATGACTCAAAGATCCCTTCTTCAACGGTCCAGTCAGAGGTACCATTTTCTGCGCCAGGATTCATTAATAGATTTGGCGAGTAAAGTGATGCAGAGGTAGTGAACGAACGTGGTTCGGACCACTCACTCCACTGCAGTCCCTTGTCTCTGTATCTGACCCTCCAACAATATTCCCTTTCACCATCCAACCCTGTGATAAGTTGATTGTTCAGGCTATTACCTTCTTGGGTATTTACGTCATAGTACCAGTTCTCATGAGATTCATATAGGTCAACAATAGGATCCTGAAAATCACCACAATCTGTGGATACTTGCCATTGGGAAAAACCATGCTCATCATTATCTGGGTCAGCATATTCACTTGCCCATAACCAAGTTAGGTCTGGGGGAACCTCATCACCAATGGGGTAAACGGAATGAGGAGTTACAGGGGCTGAATTGTTCATGCGAATCGTAAACTCATCCCTCAATACATTGTCCATGGGCTCATAGTCATCTCCCCTGCTGATACGTTTTAGAGTGAATTGTGGGTCTGTACCTGCCTCCACCTCTAGGAGTACAAAACCCCATTCATCCTGGGAAACTGAATATTCAGGGTAATCTGCTTGTAGATATTCACCCCAATAGTCTATGGCTCCGCCAGAAGTTGCAACATTGACCATCGCATGCCTGTGGTCAATGGACTGCCCCCTTGAATAACCATGGGTATGGCCAAAGAAATGGATGCTTGGCTTGCCACACTCACTTGTGAATTGCTCTAGTAATTCGATCACATCACCGGTAAAACTGGTCTCACCAGGAACCCATAGTTCCGACCTATGTGGATGATGAAGTTGTGCAAAAACAAAATCAATATTCAAATCACCACATGTTTCATCTAAAACATTCTCTAACCAGTTTAATTGTACTGCCAATTGATAATCCCAGTTCGAATCCAATCCAATGACACGGACATTGGAAAAATCTGCCCACCACCAATGTTCTTGATAACCCGGGGTCCCATTGGCAGGAAGGTTAAAATAAGAAAAATAATATGATGAATTGTACTCATGGTTTCCCATGACCGGATATAGTGGGACATGGGAGAATAGAGGCTCAGAGGGACCAAAAAAATGGTCACTCCATTCTGCATGATTGATCCCATTATCTACTAGATCTCCGGGTATCAGGACCAGGTCCAATGCATCTGTCAATAATAGAGAGTCACCTATTTCTAGATAGTTGAAGATGCCTTGGTTAATGATCTCTTGAAACTTATTGAAATTGCTCCAATCCTTTTGCATGTCACTCATGGCTATTACCTTGAGAGATGATTCATTCCCCAACTCAACTGGGGTAACAAGGTCAAAGATCTGTGACTCAAGCGAACCTGTAACCGCTTTATAATAATATCTTGTATTTGGCTCAAGATCGGTCAAGTGGACATCATGTATGTAATAACTATTGATACTATTCTCAGCATCACCAGTAGTGACATGTCCAAGGTCAGTGGTTTCGCCCCAATGTACCATTGACTCATCATTGGACGTGGTCTCCCACATGATGTGGATCGATGAAGGCGTTACATTCTGTAAATAAGGTTTAACGTTGAAATCTTGAGAATAAACATTGGCAAAGAAAATTATCACCAACGAATAATGTGGAAATAAATATCTATTGTTAGCAATCATGAACAAAAATATCTCAGATCTTTAATTGGATCTTTACCTTTGTCAATCTCCATGCAATAGCGATAATAATAAAAGAATAAATAATGGATTTCAAAAGTCCTATAAGTCCTGTAGTGAAAAATAATGGTAATTGAATTCCTAAAATGGTTCTAAAACTATAATAGAAATAAGGGATCAGGTAACATGTCAATGTTGCAGTACCAGCGATCTTTATTGGCTCATACCAGCTCATCATTCCTTGAACATCAATGAGCCAATGCATCAGGACATAAAGGAATAATGCAGTTGACATGGAAATAAGGATCCATGTGACTGTTCCACTGATCTTACTGATTATAAAAAATTGGTTAAGATATAGACCTCCAACAAGTGAGACCAATCCCATGCCCAATAGTATAATATATAGATCCTTAATGTTATCACTATCTTTGTATTTCATCAATACCAACGATGTAATAATACCCCCAAATGTCAGAGCCTGAAGACCTCCACTGCCAGGGATCCAATCTTTACTTTGCCATGCAAAAATATTATAACCAATACCACTACTACTTAGGACATTCAGCCCTAGACAGACACCAAATGCTATTATTGCTCCTGGTAGCGATCGTCTAAAAAGAAAATAACTAGATGCTGCTATAAAATAAGACCATCCAATCAGACCAAGTATGCCCCACCAATGCGTACTAAAGCCCATGGGGTCACCACTATAACTTTTTCCTTCATAGATCAAAAGGGAGCCCATAAGTATCAGCATGCCAATAATTGGTAAACCCTTAAAGAGCATGTTATCACTAGAATTAGGCTTGGGATATATATTCCAGATCATGAAAAAGGCGACCGTACAGATGATCACGAAATATGGTTTTAGGATCAGAGAACTTTCATGGTTATACATTTCCATGTTCATATGAAAAAGTCCCATGATAAGTAGTGCAATGGTCCGAAAAATGACATGTCTCCAAACTTCAAGATCTGTATCACCCTTCCTTATACGATTTTCAAAAGAAAATGGGATGGACATGCCCATCACAAAAAGAAACCAAGGAAAGATAAGATCTGAGAAACCAAGATAATCCTCTCCAGCGACTGCATGTTTCAACCACTTAGGTATTGCTTGAAGGGTCCAAAAATCATTTACCCATATCATGAGAAACATTGTTACCCCTCTGAATACATCTATAGAGAGAATTCTCTTCATTTTTGGTGGTCCTGGACTAGAAATGCCCTCTATAATCCTCTTCTGGATATTTTTTGATGTTCTTTTTCATCTTTTGCTTGATCGCATCCGTAATATCAATTTCATTTCTTATGCAAAAAGCAAATGAATAGATCAAAATATCAGCGATCTCGTCAATCGCATCTTCTCTGGTCTTACCTGATTCCATCACCTTCTTTGCCTCATCCAAAGACAACCACTGGAATAGTTCCATTAACTCAGCAGACTCGATGGATATTGACATCGCCAAATTCTTCGGACTATGAAATTGCTGCCAATCTCTTTCATCCACAAAGGTTTCGATGATGGACCTTAATTCTTGTATATATGTTTGTTTATCTGACATTCTCAAATCTACCCATCATCTCACAAACAAAAAACCCATCGCTCAATCTTTCAATTTAATAGTAAGAGACCTTCCAATTTGATCTACTATACCAATAACCAAGGCATTTCCCATGAAAAAGGCCCTCTTAGCATTGGTCACATTTTCATGTTTTGTGTGTTCGTCAGGGAACATGTTTAGTCTTTCAAGTTCTACGGGCGTCAATCTGCGTAATCTATTTTTAGTTTTAACGACATGCTTGAATCTAGACGGAGAAGGCCCTCCCTCTCCGGTAATGATTGTCCTTGATGGGCTATCCAAGGAATCTGGGAAGGCCATGCCTCCTTCAGAGTAATAATATTCATGACCTGTTTTTGATATACGTTTTTCTTTTTTTGAACCCTTTAAGTATTCCCATTTATCAATGTCAGTTTCATTGATAAAGAATTGTTTTTCTATTCTACCTTTTTGGATTATGTCTCCTAGCAATATTTTTTTACCTTCATAGTTTGATTCCGTATTTGTTGTATATACCTTTCCACCAATCATTATTCCTGTATTTAGAAATGGTGATGATTTGCCTTTTGGATTGAAATTTTTGGTGATATGAACGAGGTCTCCTTCCAAATTTAATTCTTGAAATTTTTTAGTATGATGAACTGGGAATGCATTAGCAATAGTTCCTTTATCTAGGATCCAGTCTAACTTTTCTGAGACCTTGACCTTTTCATATAATTGAGATGATCTATGATATCCCAAGAAAAATACTCGGCGTCTTTTTTGTGGCATTCCATAATCCGCAGCATTGATAACGCGCCACTCAATGGCATATCCAAGTTCATTAAGACTTTGAAGCATTACTGCAAAATCACGACCTCTTTGAGTACCTGGTGATTTTAATAAACGATCAACATTCTCAAGAAAAAGATATTTGGGTCGTTTATTTTTTTTCTCTTCGAGGATCCTGAATATTGACCACCATAGAACTCCCTTTTTTCCTTTCAACCCCTTAGAATTATTTAATGTGGTTGCAACGGAGTAATCCTGACATGGAAACCCTCCACAAAGGAGATCATGATCAGGGATCTCATCTGTGGCTACTAAAGTAATATCTTCGTTAGAATGGCCCTCATTACCAAATTGAGTTTCATACACCATTGATGCATGTTGCTTTTTTGTTGATGGCTCCCATTGATTACTCCATATTACCTCAAAATCACTCTTCTCCAATCCAAGACGAAATCCACCTACTCCAGCAAATAATTCTACTACTTTTAATGACACTATAGATTAACCTTGATCTTATTAATACAATCTTTGATATTTGTTTTTATTTTACACTCCCAGAATACTAATACGGTCCATCCAAGATCAAGAAGTTCCTTCTCTTTTTTCTTATCCCTTTTGATATTCTTATCAAATTTTTCTTTCCAAAATTCTGTATTGGTCTTTGGCAATGGTAGTTCACAATGCGGACATCTGTGCCAATAACACCCATTAATAAAAATACTGATCTTTCTTCCTGGGAATGCAATATCAGGTTTGCCAGGTACCTTTTTCCAGTTAAGACGGTACCCCCTTACACCATCTGCATATAAGGCTTTTCTAAGTCTTAATTCTGGTTTGGTATTCTTGGCCTTATTAGAACTCATTACCCGAGAAACGTTTGCATTCAAGGGCACGGGAGAACGCTTATCTCTTATATATGTTTTCTTCAATTAGAATTAAAGTCAGAAACTACTTGAGCATGGAATATCTATTTGAATTTTGGAGGGTAATTCTTATGCCAACTAGTCCCTCTTTGATAAGCATGTGCAACTGCTACAACCTCTCCATCTCGATAAAGGTCACCGATGAAACTAATGCTAGTGGGTGATCCTTTTTCATTGAAACCATTGGGAATTACTACACAAGGGTGCCCCGTAAGATTGGTCCTTAACAGATTATCACCCCAGAATGATGGCACTACATACAGATCAATACTTTTGAATAGTTCGAACATCTTTTGGCTCAGAATAACTCTAGCACGATTTGCCTGTACATATTCTACTGCAGGAACATGTCTTGCTGTTCTAAATACGTTCGGCCAAGCCCACTTCACCTGACGCACTAATTCATCATCTGTATTGGTCCTCGTCATTTCATCAAACGCTGCCGCAGCTTCCACATTCAATAGGAAGGATAAGGAACTCGTAGGAAATTCTGGTAACTCTATTGGTATCAAGGTAAAACCTAATTCACGAAGGCGGGTCAGAACTGCACGATCATTGTCAGTTGTATTAGTATCTTTGAATGCACTTTCTATATAACCAATACGTAATGATCCTAATTCTTTCTTTATCGGAACCTGAAATGGTACATCTACCACTGATAGATCAAGACCATCTGAACCTTTCATGACACTGTAGATCAATGCACAATCATCAACTGACCTACACATGGGTCCGAGTTTATCCATGGACCAACTCAGTGCCATCGCGCCAGCCTTGCTTACCGTACCAAAAGTAGGTCTTAAGCCTGTAACCCCATTTCTGGTTGATGGTGACACGATAGAACCCCAGGTCTCAGAGCCTATTGAGAAACCGACCAGTCCTGCAGCAGTAGCCGATCCTGGACCGGCAGAACTTCCGCTGGATCCCTGTTCAATATTCCAAGGATTTCTTGTTTTCCCACCATACCATACATCCCCCCAGGCCAATGCACCCAATGATAATTTGGCCACCAATACAGCCCCAGCCTCTTCAAGTTTTTTTATCACAGTGGCTGTTGCATTGATCTCTTGATCTTTGTGGGTCATTGCACCCCATGTGGTCTTATATCCTTTTACAGCTAGTAGATCTTTTGCACCATATGGGATACCATGTAAAGGCCCAAGATATCTTCCTTTCCTTATTTCTTCATCTGCCCGGCTTGCCTGCTCTAACGCTAGATCCTCAGTAAGTGTGACCACACATTCAAGTGTTGGTCCATGACGTTTTAGCCTTTCAATGTACATTTGGGTCAGTTCCATTGATGTCACCTGTTTTGTACGTATTAGATGGGCCAACTGACCTATGGTATAAAATGCACAATCCTCAATATTCTCAGGACGCCGAGTTGGAAATTCTTGAAATCTGTACCTCTCTCTTCCCTTTGGGGTCTCCTGCCCTATTATCCTTGGATCAAAATAAAGGGGTAGTGGAACATCATTTGGAATTTTGACGGTTCTCAAAGTATCATAGCGACCCTTGAGTATGGAGAGGGTTTGCAAAAAGGTATCACGCTCCGTCTGCGTAAATTCTAGCCCTGCTAGATTCTCCATTCCAATTGCATCCTGGTTCAATTGGTCCTTATCAGATGAACAGGATAGAAATGAAAGGATCAATATCACGTAGTTAATGGTCTTTGATTTTATCATGCTTTATCTTCCTCCTGGCATTGCCTTTATCCAATCTTGAATTAGTTTCAAGCCTTCTGCGTGTAAAAGTCTACGGTTCAATTCCGGCATCATCACACCTGGATCTGTAGAAGTTATTCTATACTCCATGATCGACTCTTCTGGTTTTCCTGGGACAATGTTGTATCTTCTATTTCCAGAGCCGCGTCCTGCGGCAACGGGTGGTTTGAATATTCCTAATTTTGTTGGGTCAGACTCCTCTAGGTCAAGGTATAGTCCTGATGTCTCTGCAGGACCACCCTGCCGGTGGCAGTGTGCGCAATTTATATCTAGCCAGGCTCTAGCACGTTCGTCCAAGGAACCATCATGCGGGTCTTCATAGTTTGCGGTCTTTGGTAAAGGCTCTGACGCATTGAATGATTCCAAGATACCAACGGATATCCATTTATCAAGTTGATTCTTGATCCCCTCGTCATATCGAAAATCAATGTTTAGATTGCGAACCTTCGGTCCTATCGGCTGTTGAATGTTATTATATACATGGCAACTCTTGCACTGATTCATGTTTGGTATACTGTATAATATGTTGATGGGATTACCATCTTGATGGATCCAAGAAACGTTTGTCCTATCACCTGCAAGTGCCAAGACCGCATCGGTCTGTTCTTCATTCCAAACATAGGGAATCGCAATCCATTCAGAGGAGGTCTTTTTTAAAAGGCGAGTTTCGATCAATCTACGTTCACTATCAATATCCCTTATGTCATCTAGGTAATAGAAGGTCTTGATCAAAAAGGTGCCCTCTGGATACTCAAGATCAAGATCCCTATCATGTGAGATCACCTCATCCTTGGGTACTTTTATGAAACGAAGTTTTTCTGCATAATCAGAAAAAAGTGGTGATGCTATTGAATAGGGCAGAACTTGCTCTGACGGAACTTGATCCTTGATCGGATCATTGAAAAATCCATATTCAGATAATTTTGGCAAAGCATGGTCTAATACAGGATGTGCTGGAAAGATGATAGAGACCCCATGCAAGATGGTCAAGATCGCTTTTTGAAGTGTCATGTCAATGGTCGATCTTCAATGTGACCTCCGGCAAAGGATCCTGAATACATTTGCATTCATTATCATCTGTATTGAAATCAGCAAAGAAAGGGCTATACCATGACTCAAAATTCTTTGATAGCCCAAGATTCAAGTAATTTGCATCTACATTATCAGATATGCATAATCGTCTTGAATTGGGTATGACATCATCTCTTCCTACATATCTTGGGTCAGGCATCCCATCATAGATGATGTCAGGGACATCTCTAAAGAAATGAAAAAACAATAGAAGTCCCATGTCATGGTCAAGGGTTGGGATCTGTGGTGTGCGACGATAGATGTTATGATGAATGTAAATGGAAGAGGTGTAAGGATTGTATTGTGAATCCTTTGTCTCCTCTTCAGTGATAAAATAACTCACTATGGCCGTCCCCGCTGTCTTATTATTTATGATGGTATTCTCAAATACCTCTACCATCTCAGTTGCCATGACCATGATGCCAGTACCTGCTGGTACTTTACCAACAATATTCCCCTCAGGCGCAAAATTATCAAGATTATTATCTTTGATAATATTATCAAATATCCTTACTTGACGGCCCTCCTTGACTGGGAGATCGGGTAGGTCAAATACAAGGATGCCACCTGTATTCCCATGAACATTATTTCCATATACATCTGCTCGCGTCGAATTCTCTATCTCAATGCCTGCAACATTGTCAAATGCCTCTGAAAATCGAACAATGATGTTCTTTGATTGGCCTACATAGATCCCAGCATCAGAAGCAGCGACTGCGATGCAGTGTTCGACAAGTACATTCTCACACTGTACGGGGTAAAGACCATATGCGCCATTTGTGGGTCGTGGTCCGCCCAACCACTGTGCCTTTACACGTCTAAAGGTAATTCCATCGGTGTATTGGCACTTGATGGCATCACCCTTTGCATCCTGGACAGTAAAATCTTCCAAAATGATATTCTTGCAGTTGGTTATGCTAAGGCCTTGTGCTCCCTCCACCTGAGTTGAAAAGTTTAGAATGGTACTATTCACTCCTGTACCTTTTATTACGACATCTCGCTTGCCCTCCATTGAAAGAGTACCTAGGATAGGAAAAAGGCCTGACTCAAGTCTAATGGTATCACCAGGCTCAGCCAGTATAAGTTTTAACTGAAGATCTCTCTCAAATTCTGCCATGCATATTGAAGAAAGTGCGCATAACATCATGAATGAACGTATCAACATTCTAAAATCTAAACCTGAGGGGACTTTTGAAACAAAATCTTATTCATGGCGAAACCCCTTGCATCAAAATGCCACAAAGCCATGCGCCATATGTCCCAATGGCATATCCCATCACAGCTAGTAATACACCTACTGGGGCTAGAGATGGATGAAATGCAGAAGCCACGACAGGTGCAGACGCTGCGCCCCCGACATTTGCTTGGCTTCCCACAGCCAAGAAGAAAAAAGGTGCCTTGATGATCTTTGCAACAAGAATAAGCAGAATGGCATGAATGGACATCCAGATGAATCCAATGACGAATAATGCTGGATCATCAAAAATTGCCAATACGTTCATTTTCATTCCAATTGTTGCAACAAGTATATAAATGAACAAACTACCGATCCTTGATGCTCCTACCCCTTCGATCTCTCTTGCTCTAGTAAATGAGAGAAACACGGCAATGGTCGTTGAAAGAACGATCAGCCAGAAGAAGCCTGATGTAAGGCTAAACCGTGCAAGTTCCGGTGCCTTGTTTTGTATTGCAGGTGCTATTAGGTCTGCACCAAGATGTGCGATACCCGTTATGCCGAAACCAATACCTAATACCTTAATCGTATCACTTAATTCAGGGATCCGCATGATCTGTTCCTTGTATGTTTCCATCTTCTGTTTAAGATCATCTATTGCAGAGGCATCAGCATCAAGCCAGAGATTCAACCTGTTATCCATTCCTGCGCCATAAAGAAGGAACGCCATCCATATGTTTGCAATAATAACATCGATGGCGATCATGGATGAAAAAATACTATCACCAACATCAAATATTTCTTTCATTGCTGCTTGATTCGCACCACCACCTATCCAACTACCCGCCACAGTACTAAATCCTCTCCAAACTGCCTCAGGTCCCTGGCCTCCAACGGTCTCAGGTGAGATCATTGATACAAGGAAAATGGAAATGGGACCACCAATGATAACACCAATGGTTCCAGTGAAGAACATGATCACGGCCTTGGAGCCTAATCTTTTTATTGCAGGTAGATCTACACTTATTGTCAAGAGTGCGAGACTTGTTGGTAGTAGGTATCTGGATGCAACAAAATATAGATTAGATCCATCACCTGAAATGATCCCAAGGGAGTTAAAAATAGAGGGTATGAAATAGCATAATAATAATGCAGGTACATATTTATAGAATCTTTTCCAGAACGGGTGGGTGTTATTTAAGGTTATAAATACAAATGCAAGGACACCCATTAGGATGCCAAATACAATGGCATCATTCTTGATAATAGGTTCAACCATTATCAGAAGTTAGGTTGAAACACGATACTTTTATCTGTCGATTTAATTATTTTATCGCCGACTTGAAAGTTTTGCAAGTAGACGCAGTATCTCCAAATAAAGCCAGATCAGTGTGACCAAAAGACCAAAGGCTCCATACCATTCCATATACTTTGGCGCACCCATTTCTGCACCTTCCTCAATAAAATCAAAATCAAGGACCAAATTCAATGCGGCTATGACAACTACCACCCCACTGAAAATAATCCCCATGGTATCATTACTTGAAATGACACTGATCTGCGAACCAAAAAAACCCATTACCATATTGATCAGGTAAAGAAAGGCGATCCCTCCTGTGGCGGCTACAATACCTAATTTAAAATTTTCAGTAGCCTTTATCAGTCCTGACATGTATGCCAGAAGCAATGCACCCAGTGTCCCAAATGTAAGGAAGACCGCTTGAACTACAATTCCTGGGTACTGCGCATTGAAGATCATGGATATTACTCCTAGGAAAATTCCCTGGGCCACTGCATATGCAGGGACAGTTACATGACCCATTTTTGGTTTGAACACGGTAACCAATGCCAGAACAAAACCAATGAGTGCAGCTGGCATGGCCAGAGCATGCATTGCAGGGTTGCTCCATGAATATCCAGCACTAGCAATAACCAATATCAATGAGATCGCTGTTTTATTCACGGTTCCAGAAAGCGTCATGGTACCTTCACTTACTGATGATAAATGGTCTCTAAACGTTGATGATTGTAGAGCTGGGTTCCCAGATCTAAGTGCTAGATGATTACTCATTTTCTTCCACCTTTTCGATTCTTATCCAAGGCTTACTATTTGGTCCGCCTTTATTTAAAAGTTTAATGATGCTAATGACCGATAAGATTATAATCGGTATCCAAAGGACTATCGCTGGATTTTCCATGGCATAAATTAAAATGATCTACTTTATTTTTCTCATATTTTCACTTGGACAAGTGTTTTTCCATGAATCCTTTGGCAAATGCAAAAGAGGCTTTTCTTGCCTTAGGGTTTCCACCGATGGTCGTGCCTCGCTCCGCACACCATGCCAAGGCTATCTTTTGTCTGATCGGTGTGGTCATGGGAATATCAAAGAGATTCATTAGAAGCGCGCCATCAGATCTCATTCGAAAATGGCAGTCAGCCGTTGCATAACCATCCTCCTCAGTTGTGATTGGGCCTCGCCTATCAAAACCATGGTGGGCACCATCGTAAATAGTAATACCAATGTCAACTCCTTTCAGACTTAGATCACCTACAAGATCGTCACAGGCATCTGCCGTAACCCAATCATCTAACTCACCGATCAAAACATGAATGGGGGATTCAGAAAACTCAATGAGATCCATGTCAACAAGACAAGGTGGGTAAAATGCAAGATGGGCTGAAAAAAATGTTTTAACACCAATAGCTTCAATAAGAGGCTTCCATGCTGAAAAAAGTGCAACCCCACCTCCTAGGCTCCATCCTGTTATGGCAATATTATCCTTATCGATCCGTGGGTCCTTGGAGAGGACCTCTAGTGCCCTATATGCATCAAGGATCATCATCGCAGTTGTAACAGAGACCTGCTCTCCAACCGTTGACCTAACCTGCCGGCTATTAAAACTTTGCAACTCAAAAGTAGCAAAACCATTATCTCTAAACATCTTCAGGTACTCTAGGTGATGGTCAGACCAATTCTTACTACCATTTACACCAATGATCAATGGTAAGGGTGCTGATGTGCCATCGATGTCTGGCATTCTTAAGGTCCCATGTACATCCTGTTGGTCTTGTTCATTCAGTTCAGTGATTATGTGATAGAATGAGAATGGATTTGCACTCATGAAATCGATCTTCTCACCCTGTTCCATCCCACTGGCCATGAGTCTGGATATGGAGAAAAATAGAAAAAATATTCTGATCATGACAATCTATTCTTTTGCGTATTAGCCTCTAACAGCTGCAATTCTCTCAGATACCGGAGGGTGGCTATATGATAAAAATACCATCATTGGATGAGGAGTGAGATGTGAGAGATTGCTGGCTGCAAGCCCCTTTAGCATTGAGACAAGTGGTTCTGGTTTTTCAGTGGTCTCTAGGGCATATGCATCTGCCTCAAATTCATTCTTCCTACTAAGTGCTGTTGTACATATTGAGGTGACCAAACTAACAGGTGAATACAACATTCCAAAAAAGACCAGACCGCAATAGACTGATATTTGTCCAACACCAAAAACATCAAAGAGCGCATGGTCTTTCATGAAAAAGTTGAAAATAAATAACATCAGACCTGTTTCCAATATTCCTAGAATAGTTCCTGAGATCACATGCTTTTTCTTATAATGCCCCACCTCATGTGCCACTACAGATACAATCTCATCTGTTGAATGTTTTTCTAGTAATGTATCAAAAAGAGCTATGCGTCGAGACTTTCCAAAACCACTGAAATAAGCATTGGAATGAGCGGAACGTCGGCTACCATCCATGACATCTATGCGACCAATGGGAAAATCAACCTTGGTTGAAAATTCTTCGATCGAACTCCTAAGTTCGCCTTCTTCTAGTGGTTCAAACTTATTGAACATGGGTGCGATCACATGTACAAATAGGGGTTGGATGGCGATCATGAAACCTGTTATCAACAACCATGCGATCCACCAACCATTCGTACCATATGCATCAAAGAAATAAAGAATGGGAACGATCACAATACTACCCAACACTATTGTTAGCCCATAGCCTTTTAATTTATCAGAGAAAAAAGTCCTCCATGTCGTCTTGTTGAAACCATATTTTTCTTCAATGACAAATGTACCATAGATGGCAAAAGGAATGTTTATAATGTCATTTACAATAAACAAGATACCAAAGAACATGAGGCCCCCAGTGATCGAATGGGTAGAATTCGTCCTCACAAAATCATCTAGGATCCCAAAAATACCAGTGTGAATCACTATTAGAGTAATACAGAGACTAAAGGTTCCAGAAAAAAGACCAAAACGTGTCTTGTCTCTAAGATATGCCTGTGAACTTGCATACTTTTCCTCATCATAGAATCCTTGGAACCCATCAGGGACCTCTTCCGTGATGCTATTCATGTTAAGTATTGCACTTACCGAAGATAGAGCATACTCAAATAGTAAGGCTCCCATGATTATGAGATAATAGGTCTGTTCCATCAATCAGGGAAATTTAATGGAACAACCGATGGCCTTACTGGTGGACTTTTCTATGGGTTGATCATTTATTAATTGTTCAATGGCATTGGCCAAAAAAGGTTCATCAACAGAGCCTGCATCTCTGGCATTATCATCAATTGCTCCTCTGTACACCAACATACCCTTGTTATCAAAGAGATATATATGGGGTGTCTTGGTCGCACCAAATGCTTTTGCCAATTTTGACCCTGGATCTTGTACATAGGGAAAGTTATATTTCTTATCCCTTGCATGCCTTGCCATTTCATCAAGGCTTTCATGCCCATCAAAGCGCGAGGCATTCGAGTTGACTGCTATTACCCCAATACCTTTGGGAGAGTATGATTCGGTTATGGACACATACCTATCCTCCCATCTGATCACCCATGGGCATGTATTACTTGAGAAGATGACCAAGGTTCCCTTGTCACCCTTTGCATCCGACAGAGTCAAATTCTTTCCATTGGTTTCGATCATTTGATGGGTGTTCTCTGGCATCGATGACCCAATGGCCAACTCCGCAGCTTCGTTCATGGAAAATAGTAACATGAATATTATGATATTTCTCATATAAGGTCTCCTATGACTTCAATGCGATCTCTATTGTAGTTCTAAATCGTGACTCTGGGTGCTTTCCTTCCCAAAAATCTACGATGTTTCCTGAATCCTTTGCGTATAAAATCGTGAATGGTAGACTGCCGGTCCAACTGGGGTGAATCCCCAATATGAAAGGCTCATCCTTCTCATCTTTTATATAGGAGATCGAGTGTACACCATTTTGATCTAGAAAAGCTCTCACGTCTCCTATTTGGTCATCAAAGTCTGCACTTATGAAGATAACCTCAAGATCATGGTGTTCCTCCCCAAGATCTACGATCATGGGAAATTCCTCCACACAGGGTGCACACCATAGGGCCCAGACATTTATTAGGACGGCCTTCTCACCTTTTAATTCCTTGACCGTTGCCATGATCTCATGAGACGTTGATGGCATGAGTTCAACCTTTCCACAGGATTGCATTCCTAGACAGATCGAGAGCAAGATGATGTTCTTCATGGACGTATGATCTTCATCTCATGCTTTGAAAATAATTTTGATTGATCATCAAAGTGAGGAGATCCATCATCACGCGTAGCGCTTCCATATTGATGAATGCTCCACGCATTTAATTGCCCCTCAGGGCCCCATTCTACCGCCTGTATGTAACAGTCTCCTGCAACAGCCTTATATATCTTGCCTTCCTTCTTGGAATATATTGCCCTCAAGGTACCAGGGCCTCCTGCAAGAGGAAGACTGGTCCCTCCTCTGACAAGTCTAACCACTCTACCAAGTGGGACATCTATTCTACCATGGTGCTTTTCCAAATAGGCTATCGTTTTACGGAGCTCAATAGTAACGGAATCCATATCGTATTTTAGATCCTCAAATTTAAATGCATTGGGGAGTGCCAATATGGATAGTGCGGCTGAGGTGTTGGTAGAATCAGCGCGAAGATTCCATCCTTTGATCAATTGAATGGCTGAATCTAGATCTGTAGGAATGCCTTTTGCCTCCATCTCCCTTACGTATCTATTCCGAACACCTGCCAAAATAGATTCTCTTGAATATTCAACATCAAATTTATAGTCAAAGAACTCTTCTCTTGTTATTGCTGGATCTACTCCAAATGTCTCTAGTGACCGAAGTGCCCTATTTGTCTGATGCTTTTCGATCCCTGTCCAATCAGGAAGAGGTTTTGACGCATCTACTCGACTACCCGTGGCGAGATATGGGCTACTATTACAATTCTGAAAGAAACCTTCTAAAGGATCATATACCTGCGGCAGTCTATCATATGGTATGTATTCATACCAAAGCGTCTGTTTACTTTCACCTGGGAGTATCTTTTTCCAGTCATATCGCGGATCACGCTTAGGGATTTTTGCATTATATACATAGTATAACTTCCCATCTCGATCTGCATATCCAGTATTGAACATTGGGATCGCATGGATCTTCATTGCCTCTTTGAACTCTGTTATGTTTTGGGATTTTCCCATGCGATACCATTGTTCAAGGAATCTGAGGTCCTTCACACTTGAGATACGGAGGGCATATGTACCATGGTCAAACTCCAAAACGGGTCCATGAATGGATGATTTCACTTTGCGCTTAAACGTCCAAGAGAAGGGTCCTACTATTTTTACTTTTATGGCTGCAGTCCTTACCTCAAGATCTTTCCAATATCCCTCGAACCAATATTGGTCTTTATTTAATTTATTAATGGTCAATTTATAAACATCGATAAGGTCTGGTTCGTTTACTGTGTGGCTCCAACCTATGTTCGCATTATGTCCTATTAGTGGCACAGGAGACCCTGGGAAAAGCGCACCATAAAAATCCCAACCCTCCTTACTTACAAGATGTGCCTCATACCATGATACAGGTCCCTCCCATGGTTGATGGGTATTGATCCAAAGTCTTGTGTAACCATCGCTTGATCGCTGTGGGCCTACAGCCATGACATTGCTTGCAAGCATGTCAAAATCACCTTCTTGCGAGTCACCACTGGAACCAATGAACTCAGGTGGTTTTTTCTTGGATAGTTTTTTTAAAATTCCATCCAATCCAAACATGAGTGGCATTCGATGTGAAAAACCGACAATGATGTCTTCTGCGGTCACTGGATCAAAAGATCTCTTTTTATGATCTGGATTATCTTCAAGAAATCTATTTATGCCTGCTGCATATCCCTCACAAAGGAGTTTTACATCATCAGCAACATCTGTCTCATATCTATCCTCTATCATTCCCCAATAATTCATGAGATTTACATAATAATCATTGACTGCTGCATTCCTACCATAGACCGTTGCTAGTTCACCTCTAAGCGCGTACACCACATCTTCCATGGTTTGATAGTCATCCTGGGCATGGGCATATGCCAAGCCAAAAGAAACATCAGCATCTCTTTCACCATAGATATGCGGTACCCCCCATTGATCTCGAACTATCTTTGCTGAGAAAGTTGAATCATCTATAACAAAACCATCATTTTCAGCAAAAAGATAGTTCAACATGAATACTAATAATATTGATCTCTTCATCCTATAAGTTAATCCCACTTTACAATGATACCTTTGGATGCTTCATCCCATATAGCATATTTTATCATGATCGAATTAAACAACTTGGATTCTTTTAAGGACATCAACCATTTTGCCAGAAATGGGAATTGTGTATTGAACCAATCCAAATCCACATGAGCACACTGGCGGATAAATGGCATCAGGGCAACGTCAGCCAAAGTTATTTGTGAACCGAACAAGAATGTCTCCGACCGTAACTTGTCATCGTAACGCAAGAGAAACTCTGCAACACCCTTTTGGTGAAATTCAAGATCATTTTCTGGAAAACGGACATGGTATTTATATTTATCTAATCGCCGTTTGAAATCTTGGTCATTTCCATGAATCAGTTTGTCCTGTTCATCAATCTTATCTTCATACCAAGAATCTGGGTCATTTTGGGTCAAGGCCCATCGCATTATATCAATGCTCTCTTCTAATACAGTTCCATCTTCTAATTGTAAAACAGGTACAGTACCCTTTGGAGAGATGTCATAAAGACTCTGTGGACGATCTTTTAATAATATCTCTCTATGCTCATAGGAGGTAAGACTATATGCAAGTCCCATGCGTGCTCGCATTGCATATGGACAACGCCTGAATGAATATAAAATGGGAAGTTTCAAATCTATGAATTCAATCTTGGTTTGATCCTTGAATCAAAGAATGTTCTAGAAATGATTCTATTTGGATCTTTTCGCAATTCTTTTTGTTTTTCCATGGGAAGAGAAGCAAAATCAAGACATTCTTCTGAGCAACAACCTTTCAAAGTAGTGTCACATTCTTTACACTGTATGAACAAGATGTGGCAGGCATCATTCTTGCAATCAGTATGGTCATCGCAAGGAACTCCACATACATGGCAGGTCGCAATTACATCATCGGTCACTCGTTCACCTAGCCGATCATCAAAAACAAAGTTCTTTCCTTTGAATTTTGAATCGAGACCCTCCTCCTTGATCTCATGCGCATATTGAATGATTCCACCCTGCAATTGGTTTACATCCTTGAAACCATTATGCATTAAATATGAGCTTGCTTTCTCACATCGAATTCCCCCCGTACAATATAGCAACACTTTATCGTTCTCCCTGCCTGTGAGAAGACGTCTAACCGCAGGCAGTAGTTCCTTGGAGGTCTCAACTTCAGGTATCAATGCACCCTCAAAATGTCCTATTTCACTCTCGTAATAGTTGCGCATGTCAACAATAATGGAATTGGGATCATCAAGGGCAAGATTATATTCCTTTGCAGACAGGTGTTTTCCAACTTTTCCCATGTCATACGCTCCCTTAGGAACACCATACGCAACCAATTCATTCCTTACTTTTATGGTCAACTTATAGAATGAGTCCCCATCCTGAAGTGCTCGTTTTATGGGAGTATTCCTTAGTGCATCAATCTCATGCAAATGAGCATGAAAAATTTTCCAATTTTGTTCAGGAATACTGATCTGGGCATTAACACCCTCGCAAGAAATGTAGACACGTCCAAATACTTTCATCTTATCCCATTTTAAATATAACTCATCGCGAAGATCGATTGGTGATGCTATATCTACATAATGGTAAAATGAGGCTGTAATTCTGTCAAAGGGCTCTTTTGATAGAGCCAACTTCAATTCTTTTTTGTTTACCTTATTGAATAGTTGGTTTTTCTTCATTATTGGTCTATCACACGATCTAAAAACCCATTTGCATTCATTAATTTTCTTTTGGCCTCTTCAATATCACAACCATGGTGCTGCATGACCAAGGCAAGTTTGACAGACCCATCCGCTATCATCAGGCTCTCTCTCGCCTTATCATAATCTAGATCTGTAAGTTGCATGATGATCCTTGCGCCTCTATCTATTAGTTTTTTGTTCACTGCCATTAGGTCTACCATGAGATTACCATAGACCTTGCCTAACTTCACCATGGTAGCGGTCGATATCATGTTCAAGATCATTTTGGTCGCCGTACCTGCCTTCATTCTCGTAGACCCAGTAATGACCTCGGGTCCAGTATCTGCGTGTATTATAGTATCTACCTCCGTCATCAAAAAAGGCTTTGGGTTCGTTACGACATAGATGGTATTTGCACCTCTCTCTCTTGCATGCTCAAGCGCTGAGATCACATAAGATGCTGCTCCACTACATGAGATTCCTATCAATGTATCTCTCTCATCTAGGTCGAATGGTTCTAGGTCACTTATCGCATGCTCACTACTATCTTCTGCTCCCTCTATCGATCTTCTTAATGCCTCATCACCTCCTGATATGAGTCCAATGAAAATATCATCTGACGCAGAAAAGGTCGGAGGTATCTCTGAAGCATCCAAAACTCCTAGTCTTCCACTAGTGCCGGCACCAACATAAAAGACACGACCGCCACTTTCTATTGATGAGACTGCAAATTTCACAGTTTTTTCAATATCTGGAATCGCTGCCTTGACCGCATCAGCAACATGGGAGTCTTCATTGTTGATC
>Ga0208766_1000648_pt1 | contig 19033 bp, 15 predicted proteins | sample ETN01SmetaG_3_FD_185792 | JGI IMG/M metagenome (GOLD analysis project Ga0208766, IMG submission 185792) | Marine microbial and viral communities from oxygen minimum zone, Eastern Pacific Ocean - ETNP2014F12-01SV263 (SPAdes) (version 2) | ecosystem: Environmental > Aquatic > Marine > Oceanic ... | reverse complement strand
TTTTTGTGAACGTCCTGTTAATTCGTGTTGAGACCAAAAGGTTCCGTCGATTAAAGCAACATCAATATTGTATTTCTTCAACCATTCGCGAATTAATTTACATTCAAATGAGTCTAGAGTTTCCTCCCAGGTATCATGGTCTGGGAGATATAATAGTGAATTATCTTTCCCTCTAATAATAAATGCGTGCATATCTGATAATTCATCGCGGTGAGGGATAATTATTGGCTCTATACTCTCTGTGCCAAATTCAATTATATCGCCGGTTTGAAATGTATTTATTTCAAAAACACCTTGTTTTACCATCAAAGACCATTGTGGTGTGGCATGTATTAAATCAGTCATTTTGGAGGATGCGTATAATTTGATGTTTTTTGCGCCGATGGTTTCTCGACCGAACAATCCAAGGCCATCTACATGTCCAAAATGGGCGTGGGTTAACCAAACATGGCTCGGTTGATTTTCATTCCAAATCTTGAGTTGTTGGCCTAAATTTCTAGTGACATCAAAAAGGTGTTTTGTGCCATCGGCGAAGGTCGCTCCAATAGATGTGGGAAATGATATTTCACTAGGTTGAATGTCTTGACAACAATCTTTGAGGCAAGATGGTTGAGGCCTTCCGCCATCTTGGGCAATCCCAAGTAAAGTGACTTCGGCCATGATTGGTGGGCAGGTTTCTATTTGATGAATTATATTGTTGAAAATGGAATTATTTTTGTAAAAAAATTTTGGAAATTTCAAACCCAACGCGCGAAGGTCTCAAACCATCGGCTCTGTTGGAAGGTTTGAGGGGGATTTATGGCCGGACCATCTAAAGTTGAATTCCCTGGGCAAAAGAAAACGAGAGTGCGGATGCGTGGAACAAAACACGCTAATGAGGCTACGGTCAAAAAAATTACAAAGGAGCTCGGTAGATTACTCGAGAACCCTCGCTCGCACCTACCTGCAATGACTTGGCAGGGGAAATTGCGCTGGGGCAGAACAGACCCGGTTACTAAAACGCTTAGGGGATTAGAAAGGGTAATCTCAAAGAAAAATGACATTAAATGGCTCGGGAAAAGAATGATGGCTAAAAGAGGAGATCCTGTTGCAAAGGCGTTTGCAGGCTCCTTGCATGCTTGCCATGATGAGGAATTCAGTACTGTGGGCAAATTCACATCTGGTTCATTTGGAAGTGCTTCATTCATCCGTCGTGGAGATGGGAAGCAAGGATATTTGGCCGGACTGCAAAACTTCTCTAACCTCACCCTTAGGATGTTGCCTTGGGAAGAACATGCAAAGCGTGGGATGTATTTCTTTTCATGGAAAGGTGGTTTTGTGTGCACAGGCCCTAATCCAAACCCTCCTAATGAATGGGTTGACGATGTCTTAGGCCGTTCTAGATTTGATTTCAAAACCGATGAAATTGGTGGTGTAAAAATTTGGCATACCAAAGATGTCGATGCTTCAGCCATAATAGAATCAAATTCTTCAGAAGCGGGTTGCATTAAATTCACTTTCAAAAACGGCCAAATTGTTGTAATTGGGTTTGAGGCGATGAATAAAGTGTCGAAGAAAGAGTCTTCTTTTATTCATCATTTGGCTCTATCGATGCTTCCGCCGTTTTTACCTTCAATACTTGATGTTGAAGCAATTTGGAAGCCGGGGGGATGGCCGCAGGATAAACTACTGCCGAATGAAGCGGTTGAAGGGGTCGAGAAGATTATTGATGCTTGGCAAGGATTAACTATGAATGAAGGAGTGATTACTAAAGCCATTAAGCGTTCAATTCTCGATTCTATTGAAGATGGTTTGATCATAAATTCCGCTTGGGTTGGAACTCTAGAACATTCAGATGTAATTCTGGCTCTGGAAAACACTCCCGGTTCTGCAGATGAAAGAGACTTAGCAGGGCATATATTATTGGCAAGTATTGAAGAAGTTAGTGAACAAGAAGAGGGGATTAGAATTAATGCAAGAGGGGAAATTTCCGAAAGAAAAACCCCGAGTGTTGAGGTTATTGATGGTGCTAGTTGTGGAGATATTTTGACCGCTTTATGGGAAGATTACGGCCTTTCTGCTCTTGTAAGTATAGGAATTGATGGTGATGAGGGTGAGCAGATTTGGCAAAAGCAAAATAGAAAACCCAAGCCATTTGGGACATTTTTGAAAAGTTTAGATTCTGCAAGAGAGGCTGCGAAATTAGTCGCAAGATTTACCACAAAAGTTGGGGAGATTGGTGGGGCTACTGGCCATATCCATGACCTCGTTCGTGTTGGTTTGATAGATGGTTTGGGTAAAGCTGAAAGAATGGCTACTGCAAGACATGATTCTATTGAAAAGGCAGCGGCGGCATGGGCTTGGTTGCTCGCAGTTGGTCGCTCCTCAGGACAAGAGTGGCATTTTGATGGCGATGCTAGAAACCGTGCTGGCGCTTGGATGGTAGCTACAAAGGCCTTGGTTTTAGCAGGTGAAAATCTTCTATCTTGTGAAGAAAATAATTTGAAAGAAATGAAAGATTCGTGGGATGATGCAATCGCATCACTACTCAAAGATACGGGTGAACGTTAATCACTTTATGTTGGCAAATCCTCTTTCAATATCTGCCCACAAATCTTCAATGTCTTCAATTCCGATACTTATTCGAACATAGCCTGGAACAAGCCCTGCTGCATGACGTACATCTTCTGGAATCATCATGTGGCTAGAATTAAATGGGCACTCTACTAATGATTCTACGCCACCTAAACTCGTTGCTTCGTATATCATTGTCAGCCCCCTCATAAATGATAGGGCTCCGGCGTCTCCGCCTTTGACTACAAAGCCAATCATTCCAGTACCTTTTGGCATGATTCTTTGAGCGACTTCGTAATTATCATGAGATTTGAGAGTTGGGTGATTTACTTTCTCAACCATTGGGTGATTTTCTAACCTAGTAGCCAACTCTGCTGCGTTATCACATATTTTTGGCATCCTAACATGAAGTGTTCTCATACCTCTCTCAAGCAAGTAACAATTGTGAGGGTCTGCGCTTCCTCCAAAATGCACTTTGCGATGGAATATATTCTCGATGTTTTTTCTTGAGCCGACAACTGTGCCGCCAATAATATCCGAGTGGCCTCCAAGATACTTTGTTGTTGAATGTATTACTAAATCTGCGCCCAATGATAATGGTTGGCACCCCCATGGTGATGTGAAAGTATTGTCCACGATGCACAATAAATCGTGCTTTTTGGCAATCTTAGCCATCGCCTCTATATCACATACTTTCAAAACTGGATTGGTTAATGTTTCAATGTAGAGTATTTTGGTATTTGGTTGGATTGCGGCTTCGTATGAAGAAGGATCTGTCATATCAGCCATAGATACTTCAATTCCAAATCTGGGAAGTTCTTCGGTTAACAATCCATAAGTCCCGCCATATACATCTGTTGAAGCGACTATGTGGTCTCCGGCGGAAAGAAATGTCATCAATGTGGTTGATATAGCGGCCATCCCAGAAGCAAAAACTTCGGCATCTTCTCCCCCTTCCAAGGCGCACATTTTCTCACAAACTGCCTCTGCGTTTACTGATGTTATTCGCGCATAAAGCAGTGCGTGGTGAGCCCCTGCTGCCCATCCAGCATATCTTTCATCTGTCAACTTATATGTTGAAGATTGAAAAATTGGAGTATTTACTGCATCTCCAACGTGTTTTGTTCCTGAATGTACTGCCTTGCTTCCAAAGCCCTCGAAATCATTTTGTGAATTATCTGACATAGACTCATTCCCCTACAACACTCCAGTAAAAGGCGGGTTTTGAACGATGCGCTCGATTTGGTTATTCCTCTTCTTGGAAATCTGAGTTTTTACCAAGAATCTCGACTAAAATATTGCCAATAAATAGGGAGCCCCCGCCAATAGCAATCCATAAACTCCAATCAACCATCCCTAAACCAAGTCCATAGGCAGTGGCCCAAACCGGCTCAAGAGCATAAATTATTGCTGCTTGAACAGGATGAAGGTATCTTTGGAATAAATTCAATATTAGTAAACAAAAGAATGTCCCTCCTAAGCCAAGTAAGAGTAGGGGAATAATCACTCCTTCTGAAGTTACCAAAGTCCACTGCCCTGCATCTGTTCCATCGCCTAAAATAAATACCATCAAAATTGATGAAATAGTTACTACGATGAAGGATGTCGTAGATACACCAATTGGATCTCTTCGAAGGGTGATTCGTTGTGTGAAAATGATGTGTAATGCGAATAGTACTGCGCAAATCACTGTTAAAATCTCTCCAATCCCCCATGAGAGATGGGGTGGCCCTTCAATGAATCCTGCACCGAATGTAGCCAGTAAAACACCTGAAATTAGAATCCTTGTTGGTTTCTTTTTGGCTAGAAAGGTTGTTATGATTGCAGTAAAAATAACATAGAGTGATGTAAGAAATGCTGATACGGAAGGGTCTATATCATCTAGGCCAATCATTTGAGAAAAGTAGGCAAAAAACAGCAATATACCTAATAATGAACCATCTTTCCACATCATTTTATTGGTCAAAGCGCTTCTGGCTTTAGGGAAAAGAGCCAGCATTACAATACTAGCAATTGCAAATCTAGCTGCTACTACAGTCGCCACTACTCCATTTTTACCAAACTCGACCTTTTCTAATTCTAATTCATTAAGTATCTGTTTCATCCAAATGAAAGTTGCTCCCCAAACCAAAGTAACAATCAGAAGGGCATATATCGCTTTGCGTCTTTGTTCAAAGGATATGTTTTGGGCGAGAAAATCGGCGCCTGAAGATGTTGTAGAATTCTCGCCCATACCGTGGGGAGGTAAATTCACCGCATGAGCCTAATGGTTGTAATTTGATAATATGAATTAATGTTCGACGCGAAGCCTCAAGAAGCGGATGCCATCTGCCCAGTACATGGCTAGTGATTTGCGCTCTTGGGAGTTGCCAATCGATACTGGTTCAATGCCTAAAAACGGCACCGAATATGATGTAATCGTAGTTGGTGGTGGCCCGGGGGGTTGCTCTGCTGCGGGATATTTGGCAAAGGGCGGAAAGAAGGTTTTGTTCGTCGAAAAGGGAATTTGGCCAAGAGACAAGATTTGTGGTGATGCTGTTGGTGGAAAATCATTGGGCCATGTAAGAGATTTGGGGGTCAAAGATAAATTGGAAAATACGCCACATTTTCGAGTCACTGGAATAAAATTTTCATCCCCAAAGGGACACACTGTTCGTATTGCTTTACCAGAAGATGATGTTGAAAAAATGGAAGCTGGTTATTCATTACCGCGAATTCAATTCGACCATTTGCTTTTCGATGAATGTCAAAAACATGTTCGCAATGCTGGCGGAGTAGTAATTCAAGGAGGAGATGTTAAATCGGTTCTTTTCGATGATGGAAAGGGAGGAGAAGACCCTGGAAAAGGCAGTAAAGATGACCGTCATGCTTCTGGAATTACCGTTCAAATTGGCGGCAGGAAAGGTGAAGAAATGTCTTTTTATTCTAAAGAAATTATCGGGGCTGGAGGATATCGGTGCCCGGTTGCTAAGGCTTTAGTCGAAGATACTTATGAAGAAACGATGGTGGACAGGACTCACTATTGTGGCGGATACCGTGAATATTGGAGAAATGTCGAGGGCTGTAATGATTCTTCAGGAGATATAGAAATTCACTTTGTCGATTCTGTGGTGCCGGGGTATTTTTGGTTATTCCCGGTTTCTGAAGGTGTAGTCAATGTCGGAATTGGGATGGTGATGAGTTTAATGGATAAACAAAAGAAGAAACTCAAGGCAATGCAAAAAGATGTAATTGCCAATCATACGCTTTTCAAAGAACGTTTTAGAGATGCGGAAATGGTGCCTGGAAGTGCTAAGGGGTGGCAACTACCATTTGGTTCGCCAAGAAAAAAGCAAAAGTTGCAACCACGTAGAAACACGATGAATGGAATTAGATTGGTTGGCGATGCTGCATCTCTTATCGACCCTTTTTCTGGAGAAGGTGTTGGTAATGCATTGGTTAGCGGAGAGATGGCTGCAAGGCATATCATAGAAGAAATCCCTCACAGCGCTTATCAAGAGGAATTATGGGGCGTTCTTGGCCCGGAATTGAAAAATTCTTTTAATATGCAAAAATTAAGTCGGCGTAAATGGTTATTAAACTGGTTTGTTGGTAAAGCGAGCAGAAAGCCTGCATTGCAAGAAATGATGACTGAAATGATCGCAAGTAAAGAGGCGCAAGAAAACCTGCATTCGCCTTGGTTTATGTTTAAGACATTAATGTTCTAGGTGATGAAATGAATAAGGAGTTAAACGAAATTGATGCTGTTTTTCTGGACCTTGATGGTACGATTTATCTTGGTGGCCAACTTATTCCAGGAGCTTTGGATTTCTTGGAAAGATGTAAGGAAAAAGGCATTAAGCGTTTCTTTTTATCCAATAATTCCAGTCGTTCAGTCAAGCAATACCTATTGAAATTGAATAGTTTGGGAATCCCTGCAACACCTGAAGATGTTTTGCTTTCAACTCATGATTTACTTGCTTGGTTAGATAATAATAATGTCACTGACACGTGGTTGGTTGGCACTGGAGGGATGAAAGAAATGCTCGAAGATGCGGGAATCTCAACAGAAAGTGAAACGCCACAATTTGTCGTATTGGGTTATGATACTGAAATAAATTACAATAAGATCTCAACCGCCAGCATACATCTACACTCAGGGGTGCCCTTGGTTGCCAGTCACCCCGACATGGTTTGTCCATCTCCAGAGGGTGGATTGCCTGATGTGGGAGCCTATCTTGCCATGTTCAAGGCCACCACGGGAGTTGAGCCTGTTCATATTGCCGGTAAACCAAATCCAGGAATGATTATTCATAAAATTGAGGCTTTAGGCCTTGACCCTTCCCGGTGTGCCATGGTTGGAGACCGTTTGTATACCGATATTGCAATGGCTTCAAGAGCCAATTGTGTTGGGATTCTAGTTTTATCAGGGGAAGCCACTTTAGAGGATTTGGAAAATATTGGAGCCGGGGATGATGAAATGCCTGACATAGTTGTAGAAAGTGTGGCCGACTTATTGTGATGTGTGATTATGAGTTTCAAAAAACGCTGGACTTGGTGGCGAGAAAGGCGTAAAAAATTCCCCCCTGATGATATTCATAGGGCTGGTGAATTAGCCGAAATGCGGTTATCTAAACTATCTAGGGCTGCTGGCAAAAAAAATGGATGGAAAGTATACGAATCGGTGAGAATACCCGACCCAGATGGTGGAAGAAGAGAAATCGATATGGTAATTATTGGTGGTAATACGATTCTGGTTGTGGAACAAAAACATTGGTCGGGCTCTTTTGCAATTACCAAAGAACATCATTTTATTCAAACTAGAAATAGAGGCGGTAAGCATAATCACGATGGTGTTGCCGATAGAATTGCAAGAAAAGCCAAACTGTTAGTAGCGCTACATAATAAGAGATTGGGGTTGAAAGAAGGGCCTGATGTTAGAGTCATTGTTTCAATGACTCACTTTCGACTTGAATGGCCAGAAATTCCAGATGATTTAGCAGCAGAGATGGTTGATGAACCTGGCATGCTAGATATCTTGAAAACGGTCAACCCTGGTAAATTAAATCCCGATTTGGTTGATACTTTGGAAGGTTTCAATACTTGGGATGAGGTTCATCTAAACGGTGGATTGATGCTTAAAGGGGATGTTCACAGCCTAGGATTGAGTAAGGAAACCGATGAGATGTTCTCTAAAAAAGTGAAAGGCGTCAAAGGAGATGCGATTCATAATAGATCATTACTTTCATTCTTTGATAACCAGCCATCTTCTGCCACTGTAAACATTGATGGTAAGAACATTCAATGTAAATTACCATATGGAATATCACTAATTATGCATGTCGTTGGTGAAAAAGAGCGTAGAGAAATTCCTTGGTCGCAAATCTCTAGTTTGAATATTTCAAAACCACCTGCGCCGTGGAATAATAACTCTAAGACATCAAAGCAATCATAGAGATTGGATGATGGGCTAGGCACATGAGCGCAATGATAGAGGCTGTCGGTTTGGGGGCTGGCGTCATTGGGATTATTGCTTGGGGGCCTCAAATCCGTCAAGTCTGGATTCACAAAAGACATGATGGAATTTCAATTCCTACCTTTGGAATTGTAGCATTATCTCTTTTCCTGTGGCTACTGTATGGCCTAGCTATCGGTTCTTTGGTTATGGTGATTGCAAATATTATGACGTTGAGTGTAATGCTAATTATCATAATAGGCGTACTACGTTGTCGGAAGGCTGAGGCTTTGAATGCTGAAGAAATAAGTTGACGTTTTTCGTGAAGTTCATATATAGTGGCAGTCTCGGACTATGTAACCGATGGTTAAGTAGTGGTGTTTGAATGGTTGGCGGAAAAGACTGGGAAGACGATTTAATCGAGCAAATGGTTGAGATGTTTAAGGGCATGGGAATGTCACTAAATAAAGAACAAGTTCGCAAATTGATGAGTCAATTTAGGTCTCAATTTGAAAACATGGGTATCGATGCTGAAAAAATTGCAAAGGGCGATGTTAACTTTAATTTCGACCTTTCAAACCTAAGTAAATTATTCCAATCTGGGCAATCAATGGAAGATATCCTAAGCAATTTAGGTGTTGATTTGCAAGTTGATGCCACTCCTGTAGAAATAAAAACTCCTGAAGTTGAAAGTAAAGATGATGGTGTCTTGAAGTTGCCAGTTGATGATATTTATCTTGACGGTTGGAATATGTCTGTAACTGTTGATTTTGCTTTGAAAGAAGAAATTCATGCAGATGATGTTGAATTATCATTGATTAGCGATGGGAGTTTGTTAAAAATCATGAAGTCTGCAGGTGTTCAACCTGTTGCAAGAATTGAATTACCTCACCCGTGCGAGGATGTTATTGATTGGTCTTTGACTAATGGTATCCTTGATGTTACACTAAAACTCACCCCCCAGGGCTCCGCATTAGATGATGAGGATGATGTGCCTGAACCGGTCGATGTAAGTATTGACTTTGGGGATGATGATGAAGACGATGATGGTGGAATACCCATATTTTGAAAAATGGAAGTGAAAAAATGAGTAAAGTAATAGGAATTGATCTTGGAACAACAAATAGCTGTGTGGCTACAATAGAAAATGGTGAAGCGGTAGTAATTGCAAATGCAGAAGGTGCAAGAACAACGCCCTCTGTTGTTGCTTTTGCTAAAGATGGTGGTGAGCGTTTAATCGGCGTCACTGCAAAAAGACAAGCCGTAACCAATTCTGATAGAACCCTGTTGTCTGTAAAAAGACACATGGGTACAAAGTGGAAGACTGAAATTGATGATAAGGAGTATACTCCGCAAGAAGTCTCAGCATTTATTTTACAAAAGTTGAAGGCAGACGCTGAAGCATATCTTGGAAGTGAAATTAAGCAGGCAGTAATCACTTGCCCTGCATATTTCACTGATGCACAAAGAACAGCAACCAAGGATGCTGGAAGAATTGCTGGTCTTGAGGTTCTAAGAATAATCAATGAGCCAACTGCTGCTGCTTTGGCTTATGGTGTTGACAAGGATGATGACCAAACTATTTTGGTTTACGATCTTGGTGGTGGAACCTTTGACGTTTCGATTTTAGAAATATACCAAGTTGATGGTCAACCGCAAATCGAAGTTAAGGCTACTGCAGGAAATAACAAACTTGGAGGAGATGATTTTGATGAGATGGTTATTGACTGGCTTGTAAAAGAATTCAAGAAAGACACTGGTATTGACCTATCTAAAGATGTTCAGGCTATGTCTAGGCTGAAAGAAGCCGCTGAAAAAGCAAAAATTGAACTTTCAGGTACACAACAAACACAAATCAATCTGCCATTTATTACAATGGTTGATGGTCAACCAGAGCATTTGGACATGACTTTGACTCGTGCAAAGTTCGAAGATTTGATTTCAAAATTGATTGAAAAAACAATGGCCCCAACCAGACAAGCAATGAAGGATGCTGGGGTAAAGAAAGGAGATGTTGACAAGGTAATTCTTGTTGGCGGCTCAACCAGAGTTCCTGCTGTCCAAGAGGCTGTTGAGAAAGAAGCGGGTAAAGAGCCATACAAGGGAATTAATCCTGATGAAGCAGTGGCAATGGGTGCTGCTTTACAAGCAGGAATTATTTCTGGAGATGAGGGTGTTTCAGATATTCTTCTTCTTGATGTAACGCCACTGACTTTGGGGATTGAAACCTTGGGTGGAGTAACAACAACTATGATTGAAAGAAATACTACAATTCCTGCCCGTCGTTCAGAAATTTATTCAACTGCCAGTGACAATCAGCCAGCGGTAACAATACATGTGCTACAAGGTGAAAGAGAATTTGCAAAAAACAATGTCACTCTGGGTGAATTTACTTTGATGGGTATACCAGCGGCGCCAAGAGGCGTGCCTCAAATTGAGGTGACTTTTGACATCGATGCAAATGGCATTGTCAATGTAAGTGCGAAGGACATGGGGACTGGAAAGGAGCAATCGGTTAAGATCGAGGCTCAAACTTCTCTAAGTGAGGATGAGATTCAGGCTAAAATTTCAGAAGCGGAAGAGTTCGCAGAAGAAGACCAGAGAAGAAAGGCAAAGGTTGAATTGAGAAATATGGCTGACCAGGTGGTTTATCAAACACGTCGAACTATCGAAGAGGCGGGAGATAAACTAGAAGATTCAGATGTTGAACCTGTAAAAGCACAACTCGACGACCTTGAAAAATTAGTTCAAGATGAAGATGGAAAGCCTCTTGACTTGGAAAGTATAGATGAGGCTGCAATACAAGCTAAAGTTAAGGAAGTAGAAGAAGCAATGCATGGCGTATCTGCTAAATTATACGAGGCTGCTTCGGCAGAAATGGCACAACAGGATGGTTCTGGCGAAGATGGAGACATTGATGTTGGCGGCGATGATGTTGTCGATGCTGATTTCGAAGTTGTCGATGAAGATTGAGTCGCGCTTATGTCTATGATGTGGGTGGCCTAACTATGGGTGAGAAGGAAATTCTTGAAAACACCACTCGCTCAACTGGCCGGGATGCTTTGAAGAAAAACGTTCAAGCTGCAATCGCTCTTTCTGGAGCAATACGTTCAACACTGGGCCCAAAGGGCCTTGATAAACTATTGATTGATGATGATGGAAGGACGTTGGTAACTAATGATGGCGTTACTGTTTTAGAGACTGCAAAGGTCGAGCACCCGGTGGCTAAGATGGTTATCGGGGCGTCGTCTCTACAAGATAAAATCGCTAAAGACGGTACCACAAGTACAGTTATTCTCGCCTCTGAAATGCTAAGAAATGCATGGGAATTGGTTGTTCAAGGCATTCACCCTGCAGTCATTGGCCGTGGGTTTCGTATGGCTGAACAAAAAGTAATTGAGGAAATTGAACAATTATCTCTAAATGGAAATAAAGAGTTGTTCAAAAATGCAGTAATTTCAGCATTATCTGGTAAAGGTCATGATTCTTTGAAAATAATTGTTAGTGAATTATCCCTATCTGCGGTGGAATTTGTTTCAAGTGAAGAAGGGAAAATTGACCGAAGTAAAATCAAAATAATCTCTCAAACTGGAAGTTCAATAAAAGATTCAGAAGTTATTCAGGGGCTAGTTTTAGCAAAGAAAAGGATTGATTCTTCGATGCCTAAGCAGATAAAAAACGGCTCTGTGTTACTAGTCAACGGGGGAATTGAGCGGAGAACTTTCTCCTCGGATATGAAATTGAATGTTACTACTCCTGGCGTGCTTGAATCTTTTAGAATTAAAGAACGCCAGATGTTAACCATTCAAGTCGATAAATTAAAGGAATTAGGAATAAATGTTGTTGCTTGTAAAGAAGGTATTGATGATGATGTCAAAGCAGAACTGGTTAAGTTAGGAATTCAAGCATTTAGGAGAGTAGCAAAAAGTGATTTAGATTTATTATCTAAATCTTGTAATGCAACCATTGTCCATGATGTAATGTCTGCAACAACAAAAAATGTTGGACGGTGCGCGTCTAGTTCAAATAAAACCCTGGGCGGCCTTGAACATTGGGTGGTTGATGCTGAAGGCAGCGGGGCTACAATAATAATTAGAGGCAGTACTGTTGATGTTGTTGGAGAAGTTGAAAGATGTTTTGAAGATGCTTTAGGAGTTGCCTGTCAAATGTTTGAAGATGATCGATTATTGCCTGGTGGGGGCGCTACATATGTGGCTCTGGCGAGATTGCTTAGAAGATATGCTGAGACTATACCGGGCAGAGAGCAACTGGCAATAGAAGCATATGGAGATGCTTTAGAGGTGATTGTTAGAGTATTGGCTGAAAATGGTGGGATGGACCCTATCGCAGCCCTTCTTTCTGTTGTATCAAAACAGACCGCTGAAGATTCGGGGCGCTTTGGAATAAATCTATACACTGGGGGAATTGAAAACATGGTTGAATCTGGAATTATTGAGCCGCTTGGAATTACAAGGCAAGTGATTATTGGTGCAACTGAAGCATCGATTTCAATTTTAAGAATTGATGATGTTCTATGGGCCAAACAGGATATTGAAATTCCGGAGTTGCCGAGCAATTAAACATAGTAAAAACCCATTAAAACACCATTATTTGGGGCCTGCCTTTCAAATAGGGAAAGAATGCCCCAATATTGATGGGAACTGATAATTCGATTGGCGTAGGCATTGATGATATTGCCATACATTTTCCAAAATTATACATGGATATGCGTGATTTTGCTGATTTGCGAGGCGCTGATTATGGTAAATTAAACAAGGGCCTTGGCCTTAAAGCAATGGCGATCCCTGATGTTCACGAAGATACCGCTACTATGGGTGCAAACGCTGTAATGAATCTTATTGACAGGAATGGTATTGACCCGAAAGATATTGGAAGAATGTATCTTGGTACTGAGTCTGCCCTAGATGGAGCAAAACCCACAGCGACATATATTCTTGATATGCTGACTCAAAGATACTCTGAAAGATACGGAAAAGACTGTTTTAGAAATTGTGATGTTGTTGACATGACTTTTGCTTGTATTGGGGCTGTTGATGCTTTACACACGACTCTTGATTGGGTCGCTCGCTCGACAGAGAATGAAGAAAGAATTGGTATCGTGATTTTTTCTGATAATGCAAAATATGCCTTAGAGTCTGCGGGCGAATATACCCAAGGTGCTGGGGGCGGCGCTCTATTGGTTAGAAGAAATCCTAGACTTCTAGAAATTCCTGATTGTATTGGAGTTTCAACAACCCCAGTGCACGACTTCTTCAAACCAAGACGTGAGGTTTCCTTGCGTTCAATCATTTCAAATGTTATGACGCTGGCTCAAGAAACCGGACAATCTATCAAAAAAGGAATTGTTGAAAGAATGATTAGGCATCTTCCAGCATCAACAGTAAGGAAATTAGGTATTTTTGCACACGGTGAAGAGAAGGTAAGCGTTCATAGAGATGACCCGATTTTCGATGGTCAATTTTCCAATCGTTGCTACCAAGCAGCGGTTCGACAAGCATTCCATAATTTCACTCAAAAAGCCGAAAGTATGGGCCGGTATGAGCATGAAAAGGATGAAAGGTTAACCGAACAATGGGGTAGAATAATTATGCATCTACCGTATGCATTCCAAGCAAAGAGAATGTTTCCTGATGTATTTAGACACGACAGAGAAGATACTGAAATGTGGAAAGAGGTTGCTGAACAACTTGGCCCGTCTCCAGAATTTCACAATTCTGACGACCCTGTAATCATAGAAATATGGGAAAAGGCAATGGATGGTTATAGAAGAGCAATTTCTAAAACTCCAGAATATTTAGAGTTCCATGCAAGTAGAATCGAGAAAGGGCAACGTGCCAGTAGTCTAATTGGGAATCAATATACGGGTTCTATATTCCTAGCATTAATGTCGACTTTTGAATCTGATTTAGAAGAAAATGTCAATCTTGACAATGTGTTATTTGGACTATGTGGTTATGGTTCGGGTGCAAAAGCAAAGGTGTTTGAAGGAAAAGTAAGCCCTCGGTGGCGAGAAGTTGTATCCAGGTGGCACTTATTTGAAAGGTTGGCTGGAAGAGTTGCTATTGACCACATCACATATGAAAATCTGCACAAGGGATTACAAGATGGAAGTGTTTTGGAACCTGAAGGTGAGTTTGCATTAGTGGAAATTGGTGAAGAAGGTATTCATGAAGGTGCTAGAAGGTATAGGTGGGTTGGTGTTTAAAACTCCAGAACTACTTTACCACAATCACCGCTAATGGCTAAATCCATCGCCTCAGTAAATTGTTCGAATGGCATTCTATGAGTGATTAATGTCTCGATATCTATTTTATCTTCTTCTAATAATTGGTGCATGGTCTCCCATGTTGACCACATTTTTCTTCCATTTATTCCTTTGATGTGTAAGTATCTAAAGACGACATCGTTCATTGGAACTGGTGGGTTATTTTCGCCATACACGGATAATATATTGACATAGCCGCCCATTCTAGTACTTTTTATTGCATTTGATAGTGCTTGTGGGGCGCCTGAAAATTCACATGAATTATCAACGCCTCTGCCGCCTGTATTAGCTAATATTTCCTCGACTATTTCGTGGTCTTTACCAAGAACTAAGTCTGCGCCGAGTTTTTTGGCCAAATTCATTCTCTCTTGATTGTCCCAATCTATTGCTATAACTTTGAGGGCGCCCATGGCTTTGGCAGCATTTACTGCGAAAAGTCCAATTGGGCCTAAGCCGTGAATTGCAACTACAGAATCCTTTACTGGCCCGCCAGTCAATGTATGGATTGCGTTGCCTAATGGATCTTGAATTGACGCATTTTCTATCGTCATATTGCTTGGTAATTTTCTAGCATTGACTGCAGGTATGGTGAAATAAGGTGCAAATGCGCCATTAGAATGGACTCCAAAAATTTCTCCGTTCTCACAAATATGTGCATTTCCTTCATCACACCTTGGACAATTCCAGCAGGCAAGGTGGCATTCTATTGCAACATTATCACCAATTGAATGAGAGGTTATTCCAGGGCCAAGACTTACGACCTTGCCGCAAGTTTCGTGGCCTGTAATTGTACCCAATGGTACGTTTTCTTTGGCCCAATCATCCCACTTCCAAATATGAATATCTGTGCCGCAAATAGATGTAGAGTGTGTCTTAATGAGAAGTTCGCCTTCTTTTGGTATTGGAATTTCGTGTTTTTCTAATGAAAATCCGCCTATTTCATCATTTGATTTGGTCCAGCCAAACATGACTTTCGGTAATTCTTGCATTGGCCTCATGCATGCCTTACACAATACGCTCTTTGATGATTCGCCAATTTGGATTTTATTTTCCAAAATATGTCTTTTCTTTAGGTATATTGATTAAGGAGGCATCGGTGGTGAAAATCCCGTTGGTGTGTCATGAAGTACGTCGTAGTCAGTGGGGGAGTTCTTTCGGGACTTGGTAAAGGCGTTACTGCGAGCAGTATCGGAGTATTGTTGAAAAGTTCTGGCTTGAAAATTACTTCTGTGAAAATTGACCCGTACCTCAATAGTGATGCTGGAACTATGTCTCCGTTTGAACACGGTGAGGTTTTTGTCCTAGATGATGGGGGCGAAGTTGACTTGGATTTGGGTAATTATGAGAGATTCTTAGATCTTAACCTCGGGAAAAATAATAATTTGACTACTGGAAAAATCTATTCCAAAGTAATAGAATCTGAAAGAAGAGGGGATTACTTGGGTAAAACGGTCCAAGTAATTCCTCATATCACAGACGCTATACAAAATTGGATTGAGGATGTGGCTCATGTTCCGGCCGATGGTAGTGAAGATGTTCCTGATGCTTGTATTATCGAGTTGGGTGGAACTGTTGGAGATATTGAGTCTGCTCCATATATTGAAGCCCTAAGACAATTTCAATTTAGAGTGGGGAGGGAAAATATTTCCTTTGTTCATGTTTCTTTAGTGCCTGTAATGGGCCCTGTTGGCGAGCAGAAAACAAAACCAACTCAGCATTCTGTCAAAGAATTAAGAGGGCTTGGAATCACTCCTGATATCCTGGTTTGTAGGTCGACTAGTCCAATGACTCAAGAAACTAAAGAAAAACTTGCAGCATTTTGTCATGTTTCTGCTGATGCTGTAATGTCGACCCATGATGTCCCTAATATCTACCATGTACCATTGATGTTAGAGAAGCAAGGACTTTGTAAAATCCTAAATGTCGATTGTAATTCGACTAATCTGCTTTCAGAATGGCGTGATATGGCTTTGAATTTAGACACCCTTACCAAGGAAGTAAACATAGCAATGGTTGGCAAATATACTGACCTTTCCGATGCTTATCTTTCCGTGATAAAGAGTCTTCAGCATGCAGCAATGGCTGTAAATCGAAAATTGAATATTGATTGGATAGAAGCGAGTCATTTAGAAGAATCTTGGAAAAAGGAAGGTTCGAAAGAATTTGATGGAGCATGGAAATTATTGAAGGGCGCTGATGGCGTTCTTGTTCCGGGTGGTTTTGGAGACCGTGGTATTGAAGGTAAAATTTTAGCAGCGCAATATGCAAGAACCTCAAAGACCCCGTATCTGGGTATTTGTTTGGGCCTTCAAGTTGCAACCATTGAGTTTTGTCGAAACGTTCTGAACTTAACTGGTGCAAACTCAACTGAATTTGAAGAGAATCCGCAATATCCTGCGGTAATATTTATGCCAGAAATTTCTAAAACACACCTCGGCGGTACTATGAGATTAGGAAGTAGGCCTACTCTTTGGCAAGTAGATGATTGTAAAATAAAATCTCTATATGGTGAAGGTGAAAGTGTTGATGAGCGGCATAGACATAGATATGAAGTCAACCCCGACATTATTGAACAAATTGAAGCAGCTGGGTTGGTCTTTGTTGGAAAGGATGAAACTGGGCAGCGGTGTGAAATCTTCGAATTGAAAGACCATCCTTACTATATTGGAGTGCAATTCCATCCAGAATTTAAATCAAGGCCTGGACGTCCAAGTCCACCATTCCTTGGATTATTACAGGCATCATCTAATGTTTCTTTGTGAGTTTAAGATTCGAGAACTCGTATTACACGTGTGGTCCTATAACCTTGTAAGAGTTTGATAAACTTCTTTTGTTGAAAAGTTAAATCCAATTCAGGATCACCGGTGTCTATTCTCAAGAAGTTTAATCCTATCAATTTTGAAGGTGTTGCTACTCCTAAAATTGAGTCATGGCCTATGGCCCTTAGAACGTTTGGAGATAACTGTAGATTTCCGCGCCCAATCAAGAAGCCTTGTCCGCCCATTGGAGACAATAGTAGTAATTTATTGCCTTGATGGGGTTTAATTTTCTCCAATAATTGTTGTTCGTTAAGGTCGGTGAAGGTTTTTCCTTCGTGATAAATATCAATTCCAAGTAATGTTAAATCAAGGTCGAGGTGTGTTCCTATACGGTTAATGGTGCCACCACTACCAAAAATTATCATTAATTGCTCATCATTATTGATTAAGTCAGAAATATGATTTGCAAGGCCCTGGATTATCTCGCCCTCTGATGCTCTTTCGACTTGTTGTTTTGAGCCTTGCATATATCTCGGGCTGGCTGGAGTTAGTGCTTCACCATACATCCTGACCTTCCATTGGCCCTTGAGATAAATTTCCTCATCCAAATCCATAACTTCAGTTATGCTTGAACGTAAATCTCCTTGTAAGAAAGAAAGTAATACTTCTGCTGCGGCATTTGGAGTGGTTGCAAAACATCCTGAGTGCATCTTAACGCCGCCTGGAACGCCTAATATCGGGGTTTGATTTCCTGCAAGAGTATTGACAATATCTCGGGTCGTTCCGTCTCCCCCAGCATATAGAATAATGTCGACGTTGTTGTCTAATAATTCACCAACTAGTTTCGCAGTATCATCGGCCGTGGTTTTATCTGGTGAATTTCCAATGCTGGTGAATTTATTTTCGTTTAGCCAAGAGCCGCCCATCCTTCCAGACCATGTGATTATTTCTGGGATGGTTTTTGTTCGATTAAGGCCGCTGGCTAAAAGTTCGACAAATTTATCGAAGCATTGTTCCATTCGGGGCCCTGCTCTATCTTGTGCGCCGGCGGATCGGGCTTCTTCTGCCCTACCGTCGCTTCCTTTGAAGCCCAATCTTCCCCCCAAACCGGCATCTGGATTGACTATTATGCCGACTCGCATAATTAGGCCAATATGTCAATGTTGAATAATCCCTTTATTGAAATAATCAAACAATAAGAGGATTAATTTGGTGTGGGAGTATCGAGTATCATGGCAAGGAAAGATGAGGTTCCTAGTTTAGAGGATGCTTTAGAGAGTGGTTTTTCGGAATTAAAAGCAGGTGAAGAAAATATTAAAGTCGAAAAGGTTGATGTTTTAGATAGTAAAAAAGAGGATTATGACCCTTCTTATGGAGTAGTTATTAATGCCAAAGAAGACCGTAAAACATTCATCTCTAAGCCGATAAAAGCAACTAAAAAAGTTGTTGAAAAATCTCTTGAAGTTAAGGAAGTCGAAGTGTCAAAAGAAAAGGGTCTTGACAAAGTAACAGAGAAAAAAATTCTACCCGCCCCTACTTCAAATATCGGCGATGATTTTGATGTTGCTTGGTAATGAAACATTAGAAAGGTTCTATTCTTGCCACTCAATACAGAAGGTATGCGGGTTGCTGTAATTACTGGGGCAAATCGCGGTATTGGCAATCAGTGGGTCGTTCAACTATTAGACGAGGGGTGGAAAGTATATGCAGGTTATAGAGAAAATTTGGACGGCCTTCAAGTCATTGAAAATAATAATTTGATCTCTTTGCGGCTCGATGTTAGAAATAATGAATCTGTTGAAAAATTTGTTGAAAATATTAGTGGCGGTGTTGATCTGTTAATCAATAATGCTGGAGTCCCAGATGGTCGATGGAGAAATTTAACTGAGATAGATGATGAATGGGCTTTGGACGTTTTTAACATTAATTCGCTTGGCCCTGTTCGTATGGTGAAGGCATTGTATCCAAAGATGGGTGGTTCTAATTTGACAACGGTTATAA
>Ga0208766_1000646_pt1 | contig 19058 bp, 10 predicted proteins | sample ETN01SmetaG_3_FD_185792 | JGI IMG/M metagenome (GOLD analysis project Ga0208766, IMG submission 185792) | Marine microbial and viral communities from oxygen minimum zone, Eastern Pacific Ocean - ETNP2014F12-01SV263 (SPAdes) (version 2) | ecosystem: Environmental > Aquatic > Marine > Oceanic ... | reverse complement strand
TTTTTTTATATTATCACAAATAACCTGATCAGAATACCATTTTTTTGCAAGAAAATATATGTGCTTATCACCAATTGGAGCTTTTTTAAAAGAAGAAGCAACATCTCTCCCGTCTCTATATATATATACGTAAATAGGATTCAAATTTTGAAATTCTTTAATATTATAGAACTTAAAGTTTTGGAGACTTTTACAGCACCAAAAAGTGGGATTATTATATGTATATATTGCCCTAAATATTTCAAAAAGGTTTCTATCCTCAATAGAGCTTAAGATTCTTTCAGGAGTTGGTAAATCGCTCCATTTAATTGGATTATTTTTGATCCATCTCAACATATCATCAATCAATCTTTGTGTGTTTTTCTTATTATCTAGATTATTGTATTTATCTATCAAAGGATAAAATGTATTAAGTAAATGGGGAGGATGAGGAGCAAAAACATTTTCAAACTCATTTAGCATCAATCTAAACAAATTAGATCCAGATCTTTGAGTTCCAATTATTTGAAAAAATTTCATTGATTATATTTCTAAAAAGTATCCTAAGAGTCCAAAAATTAAAATTAAAAACAATGGGTGGATTTTAGTTTTATTTAAAATAATAAAAGAAAATATACATATAGAAATACTTAAAACATTAAAAGATTCTAATTGTTTAAACATAATTATATAACCAGAATAATATATTAATCCTATTATGCCAATTTTAAACCCTTTAATAATGAGTTTCACAGTATTATTTTTTTTCACGAAGTAATACACCCTAGAAAAGAAAATAATTACAACAGAAGAGGGCAAGAATATAGAAAGTGTTGAAAAAAAAGCTCCTGTTATTCCATTAATCTTATATCCGATAAAAGTTGCTGTTATTAAAATAGGACCTGGAGTTATTTGACCCATAGCGATAGAGTCAATAAATTCTCTTTTTGTAAGCCATCCAATTTGTTCAACAATAATTTTATCTAGATAGGGTATAAACACATATCCTCCCCCAAATAATGTGAGAGAGATATTAGCAAAAACTTTTGAAAGATTAAAATTAAGGGAATTAATAGGTGCATTATTCAAAAAAACAAATAGTAGAATCATAATTAATGAAGCAATAACAATTCCCTTTATCCTTATAAATGCTTTCTTGGTGTTAGTAATTTTTTTTATTTTATCTCCATTATAAAGTAAGTTAAGACCACCGCATATCAGCAATGGCAAAATGATTGAAATATAGCCTTTTATTAATGAGGTCAGAGTAAAACTTAAGATTACAAGTAGAAGTGAAAATATTTTGTCTTTTGAGTCTTTATAAAACCCAAATCCAACAGAAAAAATAACTGCTGCAACAACAGGCATTACTCCATCAAAGAATGATGAGAAACCAGGAATATTTCTAGAGTTTAGATATAGATGTGAAAATATCACCATTATAATAAATGAAGGAAGCAAAACTCCAATAAATGATATAACAGCTCCTTTCCATCCTCTAATTAGAAACCCAATATAAGATGCAACATTTATAGCCATTGGGCCAGGCAGAAAACTTGCCATTGTAATTGCATCTAATATTTTTTTTTTGCTTAAAATTTTTTTTCTGACAGAGAACTCATGTTGAATCATAGCTATCAACATCATATAACCACCGAAAGATATTGTCCCTGTTTTTAAAAACGTAAAGAATAATTTAAAATAACTCATCAAAATCTTTTTGAAGCTCTAAACAATACGTAGAATTAAATTTACAATAACTTTTTATTGTCAATATAATATACTCTATAAAATGAATGATCACTTGATAAATTCCATAAAATTTTTCCTGAACTATCAGATATTATTGTTTTATTATTTACTGAACTTGAAAAAAGATAATTTTCATCATTAATTAAGTAAACACTACCCTGCTTGAAAGTAAATAAGTTGTCCGGCAGGAACACACTCTTTTCATGATTAAATTTTTTATTTATCTCATCTAAAGAGAAAACAAGAGCTCGTGATGACTTCCTATATTCTGACGACCCATTATCAAAGAGCATATATTGACTTTTGTTAACCTTATGTATTGCATGTTGTTGATAGAAAACATCTTTATTATCTAAATTAAAATCACCTCCTTTTCCTAGTCTCCACATTACATCTCCACTAATAGAATTAATTTTCCAAATTTGATCAAAATTTCTAAATGAAATAAGATAATTCCCATCAGAATCTATATCAATTCCATTTCCATGACTCCAATCATCACGGATTAAATATTGTTCTTTATCCGGTTCTATATGATCAAAAATATTCCATCTCCATATTTTCTCACCATTTTCATCATATACAACAATCCCATCACCCATTAAGGAATCAATTCCATTTTTATAATAATTATAGTATTCATATGTAAGGCCAACAAAATATGATTTTTTGTTTTCACTAAATTTTAAAATATCATGGTGAAAACTATGTGAGTTAGAAATTTTTGAAAATAATGTGTCACCTTCAAAGCTTACTTCATTAAGAATATTTCTCTTTGATAAGGAAATATAAGTATTTTTTAATCCTATATTAAATGGTCTAGATAAGACTGAATCACTAATACTATACCATACAATTTCGCCATCATCATCCATCATAAACTGAATACCAGGATCTTCTTGAGTTCTAAACAAAAGAAAACCATCAAAAGAAAATGAAGAGTCTTTTACTAAATCAAAAGAAGGAAAAACATTTGGTAGACTTCTTGTCTTAAATGAATATAAAATAGAAGAATTAATATTTTCTGATTTTGAAAATTCATTTATTTTAAACAAATAATTGGATGATGGTTTTAGATAAGGTAATACTATATCAAAAGAATCTCCCTGATAAGTCAAAGAGGAAATAACCTCATTTTGATCTAACCAATATGAGATGTTTGTTGATGTATTAAAGTCTGTTTTAAAGTTCACATGATATTTTGAATGATTGTAACCTGGCAAATCAACTGAGACCTGACTGAAATTATTTTTTTTAGAGCAAGATATTACTAGAAATAAAATAAGAAATGAATAGTTTTTAGAAATCATCATTTAAAATAATTTTAGTGGCTCTTGCTGAGCCATCTTCAAAATGGATCAAAAGTAAATGAATACCAACAGCTAAATTATTAAGTTTTAATATAATTTTTTTATGGTTATCATTAATATTCTTAGAAAAAATAATTTCACCTGATAAATTAAAGAATTCTATTTTATCAATATTTTTAGAAGTTTCGTTTAGTACAATTAAATTTCTATTTGGAGGTAAGGGATTAGGGTACACAGATACTATATTATCTATAAATTCATTTCCTGTTACAATACTTTTCTCTTCAAATAAAAGTTGCCCCTTTGCAAAAGCGTCTTCACCTATAGTCTTACCCATTATTCTGCCAGGGATATCATCTATATAAGGATGAATTCCTCCCCAAATACGAGAAAGAGAACATTGATCAGCAGCATCTCTGTATGTTGCCCACTGTAATTTCATATCAACAGAGGGTCCTTTTTCAAAGACAAGAAAATTATTTTTAGGGATGATAAATTCTCCAATTCCACCTGGAAAGTATTCATTTCCAGTTAATTTTTCTAATATTGTTGCAGCTGCACTAGAGTATGTTGAATGCCCTGAAATATATCCTGCAAATGGAGGAGTAACAAAACTTGGTCTTTGATATGGCCACCAATTTTCTGCAAGTATCCACCCAACTCCTTTCTCGACATCAGTAGAATCAGATTCATTAAATCCTTTCCAAGTGAATAATTTAACTTTTCCTAAATTCTTATTATTATCTCCAACTAGAGGGTCATTGATTGAAACCATTTCTATATATCCATCAATTAAAGGGAACCCATTTGGGCTGTAATTTGTCGAATCTTTATAGGTAGACTGCCCATTTTCAGATAAATATCTGATAACAGAAATTGGCCTAGCATAATCATAATATCCTTTTGATCCCCACGCAGAAATTGCAGCATCATGCATAGCTCCACCCATTAAAAAATAAGATTTTATATCCCAATCAAGTCTATCTAACTCTTCTCCTGTTCCCTTAAATTTTCTTATTAGATCATCATTATCATTTACTTCGTTTAATATTACAAACCAATGTCCAGGAGGTGTCTCGGAATCAGGTCCATCAGCCCAGAATTCAGCAAGAACTCTTGAGTAATCACCCCTTGGCACAATTTGTTCTGTGTATTTCTGGTTATTAAAGGGATTTATCTCATGTCCAAGGCCTATATCTCCACCATCAAAATAATTATATAGATTATGGTAGTCTAAAAAATCATTAGGGTAAGAAGTTAGGTTTCCAATCGAATTAGGAGATATATCTAAAAGAACCCCGTCAGACCTATCAAGATGAGACCCCCAAACTGACACCATAGAAAATGAATTTTTAAATAAGGAATCTAATTTACCTTGATTTAAGGTGTCAAGAAGAGGCGGTGGCCCAGGATCATGATAAATTTTATAGATATTATCATCTCTCAACTTAATAACTAAGTCTTCTTCTTTGAGAGCAAAAGGGGTCACGTTTCCCCATTCTGGGGAAATAAATTCAGGAATCCCCTCAATTAAGTTTCCTGACTGATCAATAAAATTTGAAATCTTTAGTGGTTGCCATCTATTAGGATCTATAATGTCAGGGTTACCATAAGTATCTAAATCAAGTGGCGGGTTAAGCGGTGAATAATAGTTACTCGAGTAATCATTTACCTCATTTGAATTATCAAGAAATCCATAATCTGAATATATTTTATTTAAATAATTCCCTATAGATCTTGGGTCACCTGACAAATAATCTAACTTATCATAATTGATATCATAATCTAATGTTATCATGAGTGAGTCTACTCTTTTATAAGTATTAATTACATCAACTGATTTTTTAAATCTGTGTCTTATAAAATTATATGAAGCATAAGAAATGATTTTTTCTATATATTCATCATCATCAACATATGTAGGGTATTCGAAAGGATAGTTAGTTTCATTAATTGTTTTATCGAGTAAAAAAGGAGTTATATTTTTATTATTAATTAATTTTTCCTTGATAACAAATGCATCATACATTACTGAAGAAAGGTGAAACAAGTTTCTAGCATGAATAGGTGGTCTTGCTAAATCATCCCTAATTGCTTGTAATAACACTTCCATCCATTTTCTCGCAATAGACTGACTAGTAAAATCAGTGTTTCCTGAATTTTTAAGTAGATTTTTAATCTCAAATGTTTTAGTTAAGTGACATCCTTTTTTATCTCTTACAGTGATTGAGTGTGTACCTGAACTTATATTAGAAAATATAAATTTATTTTTAAAGTATGTTCCTTCGTCTAATGATAAATAATAATCATTATCTAAGTTGATGTTATTTATCTGAATTGAGCTAGTGTGCTGGTTCGTAATATCTTTGACAATAACATCAAAATCTGGGGGAGATGTTTTTTCAATTTTTATAGTATCAGAAGAGAACATAGTACCGTATTCATCATAAACATTAACAAAATAATTTCCACCTTGACTAATACTTATATTTTGAGTTGTATCTCCTGTAGACCATTGGTATCTATGATAGTAACCAGTCTCTAAGGATAACAGACTGCCATCACAAAAAGAATCACTAACTGAATATATCTTTGGAATTAAAGAAGTAGAGCCCTCGTTTATAGTGATCAATCTATTTCCTTCTATTTGATAAAAAGCATCAATCTCTCCAGATGGCCAATACACTTTTAAACTATCAACTGTTTGGCTGTTGCCAAGACCTATAAATAAAGTATTAGAGTTCTGTGAAAGGTAACCCTCTGTAGAAAATTTACCGCGTGTTATAGTTTTATCTTCAACATAAATAACTACCCTTGATCCATACGCATCACTATTTGAGTTGAAACCGACTAAATTAACTTTTAGCCAGTTATTAGTTCCAGAGTAAATATTTTTAAAAAGGAAGGAATTAAAAGGCTCCATGTTTAATACTACAATATCAGGATAACCATCATTATTTATGTCTCCTACTGCATTTCCATAACTAGATACAGTATCAGAATCTAAGCCTACTGAAATATTTTTCTCAAAATATTTTCCAAAAATATTTGAATAATACGCACTAGAATTCACATTAGACCCAACAAGAGACCCACTTACATAAAGGTCCTCATACCCATCTAAATCAAAATCTTCAAACTGAGCTCCCCATCCCTCAGCATTAAAAGGGACTCCTTTTTCATCAGCACGTTCTGTAAAAGTAAGATCTTGATTATTTACAAATAACTTATTTCCTTCTTCTAAATTTGTAGAATAGATATCAAAAAAAGAATCATTATTAAAGTCTCCTACCGTCACTGACATAGCATCCATCTTAACACCAGTATTAGACTGAGTACTTATATTTGAAAAAGTAGAATCTAAATTATTGTAGTAAAGGGAATTCCCAGAAGACTTATCATTAGCAATGTAAAGATCTTGGACATTATTATTATCTATATCTATAAAAGTAGCACAGAAAGGCAACTTGTTAATCTCTGAAATAGATGAAATGTTAGTTATATCAATAAAAGATTTTCCTTCATGGTTTAAGTGTAAACTTACAGTATTATTTATACTATCTCCTGACCTGTATGTCTGCAATAAATCTAGGTATCCATCATTATTAATATCAGACCATGAGGAACCAAAAGAATTTGAAACAGAATCTGGTAAATTAACAGAAGATGTTATATCAATAAAATTAAGAAATCCATTGTTCTCATAAAGTTTATTTTTACCACTAAATGAAGAGACATACAAGTCTTTATCAAAATCATTATCAAAATCAATCCAAAGTACTTGCTTTATTTGATAAGGAAAGTCAATGCCAAAAGATAAAGGATATAATTTGTCTCCATTATTTTTTAAAAAAAGTATGGAAGTATTTCCATTCGTCGGTATTGTTATATCATCTAACCCGTCTAGATCAAAGTCAACAAAACTTACACCAGCACCTGAAACTCCTTGAAGATATGAATGATTGAAATCAAGAGATGAAGATATCTCATTGAAATATAGTTGTGAAAATAATGGGTATTTAGTAGTGAGTAAAATAAAAAAAATAAGATATTTTTTCATCACTCTAAAAATAAACAAAAAAAAAGGTAACGACTTACGCCGTTACCCTTTTAAATCATATATGTAAATATATGTAGTACCTAGTTAGTTCAAGTCAGGCCAATTCTGTCCATCATTTCTGGTAAGTACAGAAACGGCACCTTCACCATAGTCATTAGTCCAATCAAGAGTTAGCGCATTACCTGTTGAGCTAACATCATGAAAAGTAAAAATTTCTGACCATCTAGAAGCACCTACTGGTGATAATATACCACAAGCATCTTGTACTTTAAGTGTTCCTCCTGGATTTGTTGAAGAGGGTCCGTAACAAGCTAAATAGATTCCCCAGTCAAACTGACCAGAAGGCTCTATATATAAGTTGTCACCACCAGACTTCACCCAAGAACCAGCGTATGAATCGTACGTTGCAGTACAACCCCATCCACCTTGTCCAACACTTACTGCGTCCCAAGTAGACTCAAGGTCTGAAGGACACACGACAGAAACGTTAAGTCTATATAATGCACCAAATGCATTAGAAGACTGTAAGTTTGGTCCTGTATTGTTATAATCGTAAGTAGTACCATCAGACTTAGTTATAGTAAACCAAAATCTGAAGTAGTTACCGCCATCAATACCAGTAATATCTTTCCCTACTGCTGCCATAGTAGCAGAAAAAGTTAAACTGATGTCATTACTAAGGTATCCATCAGCATTCTTTACGAATTCTGACGAAGATATAGTTCTGAATTGAGTTCTGGCAACACTATTAGCGCCACCACCGATAACGTCCACATATTCTACATCAATATCAAACTCAGTGATATTTCCACCCTGAGCTTCATCATAATATTCTACATGCATGTCAATTGAAGAACCAGCTACATCGAAGTAATTGAATTTACCAGTCTGTGACATCTTTCTAGCGTATGCACCATATTGCATTTCTGGAAAAAGTTCAACCGGTAAAACAGGATCACCACATGATATAGCAGTTGTCATTGCTATGAATGCTACGAATAACTTTTTTAAATTTTTCATAATTGTTTTAATTTAAAATTAGTTTAGTTTAATGCACCAGCTCTATCCCAGAAAATTTTCTCACCAAGATCTGTTCTAACAGGAGCGTTTTTGTTCAAGTTAGAGAAATCTGATGGATAAGGGAATAACCTTGGAAAAGTACCAGCATCAGGAGTCTTCATAGGACCCTGCATCTCAGTTGGATGACCAGTTCTTCTCATAGCATTGTACAATTCGACACCGTTAGAGAATGAAGCGAGCCTATGCTCTTTAACAATGATATTCATCTTTGCTTCATTATCAGATGCGGCATCATACGCACTCAATACATAATTGACATAAGCGTCAATACTTCTTGTTTCAGGAATTCCACCAATTCCGTCACCATTGAAGTCACCTACGGTGCCCCAACCTGCAGAATAGCTCATTACTGAACTAATAGAAGTTGTTAACGCTGTTTCTAACATATCTCTAGCATTTTCGCCAGATAAACCATCAAGAGCAGCTTCAGCTCTCATGAAGTATACGTTAGCAGACATAAGGATCGGAGCGTGTCCGTCTCCTCCGCCACCATCAACACCACCATTTTGAGTATGAGAAATCCCACTACCAAATGTGTTAGTTGCAGCATCACCGTCATCATAAGCACCAGCAGCTGGATAAATCCCTCTGTGTGTTCTTTTCTGACCATCTGGAGGAGTACCATCGTTATTACCGTGGTCTCTTCCCCAGTAACCTTTCGCATTAGCAGCATCAATAGTTGTTGTACTACTTCCTGCACAGAAAGGCCATGTTACTGAAACACCATATGCATTTGTGTAAGGAGCATCATACCATACTGGTCTAGTATCAGGTATCACACAATCAATTGTAAATAAATCTTCACCTACAATATTCAAATCTTGTCTTTTGTAATAGTATCTAAGTCTTGGATCAGGAATACCCTTTTCTTCCATTAACTCCCACATGTAGTAGTTAGATTGATATGGACCAGAATATGATTCATACGATCCACCATACCATGGGTGTCTAGAGTCTGGGTTTTGTCTATTACTTCCGTATTTAAACACCCAATCTTCAGATTTATCGTCTATTACACCAGCAGCTAAAGCAGCAGCAATTTTACCAGCATCACCTCTGTTTAGAGCAGCTCTAAACTTAAGAGTATTTGCTAAAGTTATCCACTTTGCTTTATCACCACCATAGTAGATGTCCACAGTTGGAGCACCAATGGCAGTTTTGTTAAGATCTGCAATTGCTTCGTCATATAATCCCTCTACAGCTGTGTATACAGATTCTGCAGGATCAACTACAGGACTAAGATTAGCAGTTCCTTGCCATGCTTCACTATAAGGAATAGCACCGTGCTTGTCAACAAGCATTTGAAGAGCATATCCTTTTAAGATTTTACCAGCACCTACGTGAATCCAAGATTCAGCAGCAGTACCAGATTCAATCATCGCGTCGATGTCAGGAACAAGTCCAGAATAAACAGTATTCCAAGATCCATTAAAACTTGAAGATAGATAAGCGTTGTCATAGGTTTCACCCCACGTCATACACGCAACTCTAGCTACTTGGAGCATTGGAGTTTGATTTCCGTACCACCATCCAGCAAAACTTGTCTGAACAGCATTCCAGTATAAATCAAGACCTGCATTCTCAACAGTCACAGCATTCGGGTTATTTAACTGATCTAATTCAGTTATTTCACACGAGTAGCCAACAAACATGAAGGCAACAATCAAGTATAATTTGTTTAATTTTTTCATTATATATAAAATTTAAAAATTAGAAACTTAAACTTAAAGTAGCTCCCCACTTCTTAGCAGTAGGACCAGTCATCTCATCCCATCCTCTAGCATTAGAACCAGCACCGTAACTTATAACCTCAGGGTCAAAATTTGATCCTGCAGGGAAGTTCCATGCATAATGCCAGATGTTCTGAGCAGACATAGTTAAACTAGCACTTCCAAAAGGAGTTCCATTAAGGAACGACTTAGGCGCAACTAAAGAAAGAGAAACCTCTCTTATTCTCATTACAGAAGCATCATACATTGAGTTTTCATCATAGAATACACCAGTATTTGGCCAGTAGTGAGCGTTTGCAGTAGTTTGCTTAACGTTAGGAGATCCGTCATTTGTCAGACCTTTTGTAACGATTGGAACAAACCTATCAAAACCTGTTTCCTCAAGGATACCTCTACCAAGTAGAGTAGAACTAGTAGTAGAGAATACATCTCCACCTACAGAAGAATCGAACTGAACTCTTGCTGTTACCCACTTATACGTTAACGTATTAGTAACACCATAAACATAGTCAGGGTTTGGATCACCAATTACACCATAACCAAGTTGCTGATATCCACCATTTGAGTTAACAATAGGAGTATAGTCTAATCTATCATCCCAGTTAACCTGTAAGTGATCAGTTCCGTCGAGGCTACCATAGTCTCTCTTGATTACATCACCTTCCATTATACCATAAGGTAGTCCTGGGATAGCGATATTACCTCTACCAGTATATCCACCAACATAAATTTTGTCAACTCCATCAGCAATAGATAGAACCTCACTTCTCAATATTGAGAACTGTCCAGCTATTTCCCAAGTAAAGTCTCTCGACTGAACAGGAATTACTGAAACGATAGCTTCTATCCCTTTGTTATTGATAGATGCTGAGTTAACAGTTGATGATGTATAACCAGTAGATGCATCAAGATCTAAGTCTATAATAAGATCTTCTGAATCTTTAGTAAATAACGACAAGTCTAAACCAACTTTATTTTGAAAGAATTTACCTTCAATACCGAACTCAAGCTCCTTATGAATCTCAGGAGTTAAATCAGGGTTAGCAAAGAAATTACTTACAGCATTTGAATTTAACAACGCACCACCTGAAGTTTGGAAAATCTTAGTATATGTATTAAGTGATCCTCTCGTAGAATATGGAGGAGGATAACCTGCAGACGTTCCGAAACCAAATCTAACTTTCAAGAAGTTAAGGTTTTGATTGCTAATAGACAATGCTTCTAAAGGTAAAATAGATACTGATACAGATGGGTATAGGAATGATCTGTTTGCTTCTTCTAAAGTAGAAGTCCAGTCATTTCTAGCAGATGCTGATAAGAATCCCCAGTCTCTATAACCAAGAGTAAGGTTAGCATATGCACCATAAGTATTTTCTCTTAATACGTAAGTATTTGCATTAGTCACTGTAAAGTTTTGATGATCGAAGAAGTTATATATAAACATATCAGAACTAGTTATCTGAGATAATTCATAATTTCTAGACTGTAAGTTTCCACCTACTAAGAAATCAAAATCAAGATCTTCAGATAATTCTACTGATCCGTTTAAGTTTACAACTTGATCATAATTTATATTATTTCTATTGGACGTAGCATAATGGCCAAGAACAGCATAGCCTTGAACTCCATTCTTATTAATCATGTAGTTGTTTAGCATATTAGTTCTATCAAGACCTAGTCTATACGTCAGATTTAAAAAGTCAGCTATCTCATAACTTAAAGTGATGTTACCGATAAATCTGTTAACATCATCTCTATCCTTAGTGTTATGTAGAGTCCATAAAGGATGTTGCATCCCGTTATTACCTCTATAATAAACACTACCATGAGTATCTGGTCTTTCATATTCCATTCCAAATAAGTTCCAACTTCTAGGAGTATACATAACATTACCAAATAATGATACATTGGTAGCGTTTGAGTTTCTACTCGGGTTTACAGGTGGCTTATTACTTTGTGATTCAATATAATTGAATGAAGCATTAATTTTTAAACCGTTTGCAAGCTGAGTATTAGCCCCTAACGAGAAATTATGTTTTCTATAATCGTTGAATGGAACATATCCGTTGTCTTTAGTCCAACCATAATTAGCTTTTATTGATGATGAACCAACTTGAGCGTTGACACCAATAGAAGTATTTTGTTGAGAACCGTCGACAAAGAAATTCTGTAAATTGTCATATGCCTGGTATTTCCATCTAGCACCTACGTACTGAGGGAATACACCATTCCATATGGCTCTGTCATAAGGGTGCTTAATAGTACCATCAGTCAAACCGTTTCTGTTAGGTTGGTCAAATGGAGCTCCCCAGTTACTAAATGCAGCTGCGGCTCTATTTTGCCATCCGTTACCATACTGATCTTGATCATCTGGTACACTAGCTACCTGATTCACAAAATATGATTGACTAAATGTTACTTCTAATCCTTTATTAGCATTAGACCCACCAATTTGGCCAGTCTTTGTTGTAATAAGGATCACACCATTTCTACCAGCTTCACCGTAAAGTACGGTTGCAGCAAGTCCCTTAAGCACACTAATTTCCGCTACGTTGTTTGGATCAAGATCTAAAAATCTACTAGAAGCAGTAGCACCACCACCAGTAAAACCTCTATCCCTATAAGTTGATGCATCAATTGGCACACCATCTAAAACGAATAAAGGCTGATTAGAACCTGAAATTGAGGTATATCCCCTAATAATAATATTAGTTCCAGTTCCAGTGACACCACTTTGCGATGTGATATCAACACCAGGAACTTTACCTCTCAACAACCTAGCTATGTCTGCTTCGGGTCTAGCTTCAAGCTGTTCACCACCAACAGAAGTCACCGCATATCCTAATGCAGCTTTTTCTTTGGTGATACCCAATGCAGTTACAACAACCTCTTGAAGTTCTTCAACATCAGAGCTCATAACTACATCCACCACTGATCTAGAGCCAATTGCAATTTCTTGCGACGCTAAACCAATAAATGAAAATACTAAGGTACCTCCGTCACTAGGAACATCTAGTGAATAGGAACCGTTGACATCTGTAGTAGTACCAACAGTTGTACCTTGAAGGATAACGTTAACACCAGGAAGACCACTTCCGTCTTCATCAGATGATATCGTACCCGAGATAGTTCTGTCTTGAGCCCAAACATTTGAAGCCAAGAACAAGAAACTAACTAGTATAAATCTAAACATAGTTTAATTTTAATTTAATTAATAGTTGTTTAACAATAATATCCCGTGATTTTGAACATTTTTCACCAAAAAAGGAGAAAAAAGCCTAAAACACAGTCACGCCTCCCTACCCAAAATCTTCATTTAGAGCAAGGAAACTAATATTTTAAGGTTTTTTAACAAAAAACCCGATAGCTATTTTAACAATTATTAGAGAGAAACCAATGACATTTCTCGTTTTTTTTATGAATTATTTAACTGTCAATTAACATAGATTTAGCCTGAAATTATTGAATTTTTATTTTATCAATAATGTTAAACTCAATTCTTCTGTTCTTATCGCCTTCATAATTTCTTTCAATAGGCTGGGAACTTCCATAACCCCTGAATGACAAATTATTTAAATTACCACCCTTGCTTACCAAATAATCATAGACAGATTTAGCTCTATTTTTAGACAACAAATTATTATAATCATCAGATCCTATTTTATCAGTATGACCAGATATTTCAATGTTCAGATGTTTGTTGTCCCTTAGCCATATATATATAATATCTAAATATTTTTTTGAGTCTTTGTTTAACCTATAACTATCAAAGTCAAAATAAATTTTTTCAAGAATAAATTTTTCTTCAATCTTCTGCATGTATATAATGTTAGAATCATTTTTAATTTCTATCACTTTTGGGAAGTAACCTAATGACTCAACTAATACCATAGAATTATTATATTTTGACTCAATATAATTTTCATCATGAATGATTGGAGTTTTAGTTGTATCATCAACAATATATAATTCACTATTAATAACTTTCATGTCAGAAGTATCAATAGTTATAAATGAGATATCCTTTGCTTCTTGATGATTAAGTTTTGCAGAACCAATAAATATTTGACTTTTATTAAACTGATTTAATTTATCTTCTTGAGTTAATAGAAAAGTATTATCATGAATTGAAATAGATGTCTCGTCTAAATAAGAGTTGACAGAAGGACCAACATTATTCGGCCTTGATTTATCATCGAGTATATCCAAATTATAAAATATGTCGTATCCACCATATGAATCAGATCCATTTGAAGCGAAATATAAAATATTATCATACATATATGGAGATATGTCTTCATTTGGTGAATTAATATTACGGAGATTTTTAGCCTGACCCCACTCCTCATTATCTAATTTATTACTATAGTATATATCTCTTCCTCCCACACCACCTGGTCTATTAGATACGAAGAACAGCATGTCATCATACATGAAAGGCTGAGAGTCCCAAAACTGCGAATTGATTTTATCATTAAATTTTTGAGGAGTTGACCAACTACCGTTAATGCTTTTTGAGTAATAGATATCACATGAGTTCTTCTTGAAATCCATTACACAATAAGTGAAAACTAAAAACTCCCCATCTTTTGAAAGAGAAACAGTCCCTTCATTATTTTCTGAATTTAAAAATTCAAAAGGTAACACATTTGAAACTTTATTGTTCTGGTACTTTACCGTATAAATATTCTCATCGTCAAATAGCCTATCTCCCTTCCTCACAGTAAAATATATTGTATTGGATCTATTATCATAAAATGGTGAGTACTGATAATGGAAATAATTAAGGGTATCTCTCGCTGAAAATTCTATTACCGGATAAATATTCGATAAAAAGTTAAATTGTAAATTATCCATAATTCTAGAATAGTCAATAAATCTCAGTGTATCTGATATACTTTTAAGTAAGTCACGTGATTTAGTTAGATTCCCCTTCAAAAAATTATACTCTGACAGACTAAAACACACTTCATCAAAATATTTAGAACATTCTGTGTCTAAATATTTATTAAAATACTCTTCGAATTTTTTAAAATTCTGAATCTTTTTATACGATAACCCTATTTTATATAATGAGGGACAATATCCAGAATTTAACTTTAATGATTTATTAAAAAAATCAATAGCCTTACTAAATTCCCCAATCCCCAACATTTTATTACCTTCATCATAAAACTTCTCATATTTTTTTAACTTCTGGGAATATATAAGATTAGTATTAAGAAAAAATAAAAGAAAGAATTTTAAAAATATATTATTGAACATTAAGATACTTATGAGTCTGAACAGAAATCCTCCATTTTGGGTTTGATTTAATATAATCTAAAATTAAAGGACTAATTAATTCTTCTTTTGACCATTCCGGCTGCATTATCAGTTCAGTTTTTTGGCTAACCTTCTTAGAAAGTTCTTCTGCCCATTTGAAATCTGATCGATTATAAATAATTACTTTTAACTCGTCTGAAATAGAAAAAAAATCTTCTAAAGGTTCCTTAAACTTTTTTGGAGAAAAGCATATCCAATCATAATCTCCTTTAAGAGAATGTGTACCAGAAGTCTCAATATGAACCTTTTTATCATTATCTTTTAGTGTTTTAGTTAAAATAGTCAAGTCATGCATTAGAGGCTCTCCGCCAGTAATAACCACTATGTCCGCACACGCTTTAGACACCTTTTTAACTATATCATCTATATGCATATATTGATCTTTTGATATCTCCCATGATTCTTTGACATCACACCAGTGACAATTCACGTCACATCCTGATAATCTGATGAAATACGCAGGTTTACCTGAGTGAAAACCTTCACCCTGTATACTGTAAAAGGATTCCATAACTGGGAGAATATAATTAGATTTTAAACTTGTCACAATATACTTTTAAGGTGTTCTGAAGAAGGGAAACAATGGTCATTGGCCCAACTCCACCAGGAACAGGAGTAATCAAATTTGCTTTCTTATATATACTATCAAAATCAACATCTCCTACTATTTTAAAGCCTGATCTTTTTGAAGAATCTTTAACTCTTGATATACCTACATCAATGATTGAGACTCCATCTTTAACCATATCTTCTGTTACCAAGTTTGGGATACCTACTGCTGAAATAATTAAGTCTGCGTCAATAGTAATTGACTTTAAATCTTTAGTCTTACTATTACACACAGTGACAGTAACATCCTCTCTCTGCACAAGCATCTGAGCTATTGCACCACCAACATTTCTACTTGAACCAATTACTACACATTTTTTAGATTCAACATCAATAGAGTATCTTTTAATTAAGGTCATAACACCAAGACCTGTAGCCGGTAATAACTTCTTATTTTTTGAGGTTATACTACCAATATTATCATTTGTAAAACCATCTACATCTTTTGAAGAATCAATATTTTCAATAACTTTTTGAATACTAATATTTTCAGGAAGAGGTAATTGCACTATAAAACCATCAACATCATTGTCTTTATTAAGTTTTTTAATTAATTCAGTCAATTCTTCTTGTAAAATGTTATCGCTTAGACTTATTAACTCAGCATCTATCCCAACACTCTCACACGCCTTAAGTTTTGCATTAACATAAATTTTACTTGGACCATGACCCCCAACCAGAACTATCTTAAGAGATGGCGACCTAAAACCCTTTTCAGTAGCTATCAATATTTTTTTTCTTATCTCAGATTTTATTTCCTTAGAGATCTTAATTCCGTCTATTATTTTACTCATCTATTTTCAATACTGCTAAAAATGCGTTTTGGGGAATTTCAACATTACCAACTTGTCTCATTCTCTTTTTACCTTTCTTCTGTTTTTCTAATAACTTTCTTTTCCTAGTAATATCACCACCATAACATTTAGCCGTAACATTTTTTCTTAAAGCTCTTACTGTCTCCCTCGCAATTATCTTATTTCCTATAGACGCTTGAATCGCAATTTCAAACATCTGTCTTGGTAATAATTCTTTTAACTTTTCACATAACTTTTTCCCCCATAAATATGCTTTATCACGATGAACAATAGCTGAAAGAGCATCAACCTTATCACCATTTAGCATAATATCTAATTTTGACATTTTAGATTCTAAGAAACCTGACAATTCATAATCTAGAGAAGCGTATCCTCTAGAAATTGACTTTAATTTATCATAGAAATCAAAGACTATCTCTGAAAGTGGTAAGGTAAAAGATAATTCAACTCTATCTTTTGATAAATAAACTTGATTTTTTAATGCTCCTCGCCTATCAATACATAATTTAATTATACCACCTATATAGTTAGATTTTGTGATAATTTGAGCAGATATGACGGGCTCCTCTATCTTGTTTATTTCATTTGGCTCAGGCATTTCTGATGGAGCATATATATTTATAACATCCCCACTAGTTTTATAGCATTTAAATTCAACAGATGGGACAGTAGTTATAACAGACATATTAAACTCTCTCTCCAATCTTTCTTGAATTATATCCATATGAAGCATACCTAAAAAACCACACCTAAATCCAAAACCTAAAGCTGCAGAAGTTTCAGGCTCCCAAACTAGAGACGCATCATTTAACTGTAATTTCTCAAGAGAACTTCTTAATTCTTCATAGTCAGAACTATCAACAGGATAAATGCCAGCAAAAACCATGGGCTTAACATCTTCAAATCCTTTGATTGCTTCAATGGTATTATTTTTAGAATGTGTAATCGTATCACCAACCTTTACCTCCTTAGCATTTTTAATACCAGAAATTAAATACCCTACGTTACCAGATAATATTTCATTTTTAGATTCTTTTTCAAGTTTAAGTATGCCAATTTCATCCACATCATATTCTTTTCCAGTATTAATAAATTTTACCTTATCACCTTTACTTATTTTACCATTAAAAACTCTAAATAACACCTCAATACCTCTAAAAGAATTATAAACAGAATCAAAAATCATTGCTTGTAATTCCTTACTACTATCACCTTCTGGAGAAGGTATCTTCTTAATTATTTCATTTATAAGATTTTCTATTCCAACACCATCTTTCGCGCTAACATGTAATATGTCTTCCTTATCACAGCCAATTAATTCAGTCACTTGATCTGACACTTCCTCTATCATAGCCCCAGGCAAATCAATTTTATTTAAAATTGGAATTATTTCTAAACCTTGCTCTAAAGCTAAATAAAGATTAGAAATTGTTTGAGCTTGTATCCCTTGTGATGCGTCAACAATTAACAAAGCACCCTCACATGAAGCAATGGATCGAGAAACTTCATATGAAAAGTCTACATGACCAGGTGTATCAATTAAATTAAGTGTATAAGAAATATTATTTATTTGATGATTCATCTGAATTGCATGAGATTTAATCGTTATACCTCTTTCTCTCTCAAGATCCATATTATCAAGGAGCTGATTTGTCATGTCTCTAGAGTCTACAGTTTGAGTAAATTCTAGTAATCTATCAGCAAGTGTACTCTTCCCATGATCTATATGAGCAATTATGCAAAAATTTCTAATTTTATCCATATTTTACGCTTCAAAATTAGCCAAATAAAAATTAATTTATTGACTATTTTCAGGAGTTAATTTCCATCTCCTGTGTGACCACAACCACTCACTTGGATTTTCATATATTTGTGATTCCATACATCCAATATACTTTTCTAAAATTTGATGTGTTTTAAAGTTTTTTGGTTGCGCAATTTTCTTAAAATTTACTTCATAATTTCCTCTAGAAGTTTTTTTCATAGATGCATAGTAAACATAACTTTCAGTAAACTTAGGAATGAATTCTATAGATTCTAGAAAAGCAGTTTTTTGGTTTAACATTTGAGCCCAAATTTTTCTACTTTTTATCTTTGGAGATTGGTCAGCTACAACAGCCAGAACTTTTACTTTTTTCAAATGGTTTCTGAGATACATTATTACTTCACTAGACTCCATTAAAATAGAACCAAAACGAGATCTTGATTCATACATCAACTTATCAAATTTTCTATTTTTTAATTTTTTGTAAATCACATGAAGATTCGTATCTAATTTAAGCTCAGCAGCAAGAAGTAACCATTCCCAATTACATTGGTGTGATGTCAAAACTACAACTCTCTCATCTTTATTAACGTGATCATTTATTAGATGTAAATTATTAAATTTTACTCTCTT
>Ga0208766_1000643_pt1 | contig 19092 bp, 10 predicted proteins | sample ETN01SmetaG_3_FD_185792 | JGI IMG/M metagenome (GOLD analysis project Ga0208766, IMG submission 185792) | Marine microbial and viral communities from oxygen minimum zone, Eastern Pacific Ocean - ETNP2014F12-01SV263 (SPAdes) (version 2) | ecosystem: Environmental > Aquatic > Marine > Oceanic ... | reverse complement strand
CACCGGCCTGGATGTTTTAAGCGGGGATTTGAATGTGGTCCTGTCCTGGTCTGCCAATGAGGAGGCGGACCTGGCCAATTATATTATTTACCGCAGCAGTGTGGAAGGGTTTGAACCGGAATCAGCAGACAGCCTGGACCAGGTCTGGAAAGACGTAACAAGTTATAAGGATACCGCCGTAACCAACGAGGCTACCTATTATTATCGCTTGAAAGCAAGGGATGTGAGCGACAACATAAGCCCGGCCAGTGAGGCTGTGATTGGACTGCCTACGGACCTGCCTCCGGCGGCACCCACTGAGGTGGCCACTACTGTTGGAGACGGCCGCATTCTTTTAAGCTGGACTGCAGGGAACGAATACGACCTGGCGGGCCACGTTATCTACCGCAGTACTGATTCTACTTTTACGCCAACAGGCAATGATTCCATTGCTGCAGTGCCGCTCCCAGTTGTTACCTATATAGACAGCGGATTGACTACCGGAATTTCCTATTATTACCGCCTGGCCTCTTATGATGCGGGAGGAAATGTGGGTCTGTCCGGTGACCGCGTTTCCGGGGTACCCCAGGATTTGACCGCGCCCCTGCCGCCGGAAGGGTTTCTGGTGGATAACGGCGATGAGGAGGTAACCCTGACCTGGTCTGCCAACACGGAAGGCGACCTGGAAAAGTACCAGATATACAACAATACAGATTCATCTTTTGTCCCCTCACCCGCTGATCTGCTGGCTTCGGTACTGGCACCGGACACAGCCTACATAGATACGGGGCTGGTGAACAGTTTTACCTACTATTACCGTATAACGGCGGTGGATACCACGGGCAATGAGAGCCCTGCCGGCGGATTGATCACCGGCACCCCCACAGACAAGACCCCGCCTGCGGCACCTATGGGCCTGTCGATTGTAAACGGCGACCATGTTGTGGAGCTGACCTGGTCCGCTAATAGTGAGGCGGATATGGCTTATTATCACATCTACCGCAGTACAGATTCTACTTTTTCGATCGATTCTCTTTTTGTGCCGGAACCGGAGGAACTGCTGGACCAGGTGCCCAAAATATATACCAGTTATAAGGATACCACCGTAAATAACGGCACTGTCTATTACTATCGCCTGATAGCGGTGGATATAGGCAACAATGCCGGTCTGCCCAGTGATGCTGTAGCCGGCCTGCCAGTGGACTTGCCTCCTTCTCCGCCGCAAGGCCTGGCGGCCTTGAGCGGAGACGGTCGCATCACCTTAAACTGGGCTTCCGGGGATGAGTATGACCTGATCGGCTATATTGTCTACCGCAATACAGATTCTACTTTTACACCTACAAGCAATGATTCCATTACTGCAGTTATGTTTCCGGCTATTGCCTATATAGACAGTGGACTGACCACTGGCCTGGCCTATTATTACCGCCTGTCGTCTTTTGATGAAGGGGGCAACATAAGCCCGGTAAGCGAACAGGTGTTCGGAGTGCCCCTGGACCTGACCGCACCACAGACGCCGGCGGGTGTTGTGGTTGTTAACGGGGAAAGGGAGATAACCCTGACCTGGGACGCCAATGTGGAAGGCGACCTGGAAAAGTACCAGATCTACCGCGGTGCAGATTCCCTGGTTGTGCCTGATTCCGCCCATTTCCTGGCTTCCGTTCTGGCCCCGGCGGTCACCTACACTGATATGGGTCTGGCGAATGGTTTTACCTACTACTATCAATTAACAGCGTCGGACACTACAGGCAATGAAAGCACAGCTGGGGAAATAGTATCGGGCAGCCCCACAGACCTGACACCACCCACAGCTATCACAAACCTGGAAGTGGTTAATTTTGCATCCAATTTTATTGAACTGATCTGGACTGCTACCGGCGGAGACAGCACAGTAGGACGAGCCTACAGCTATGACCTCCGGTTTTCTAACCAGGAGATAACAGCAGAGAATTTTGACCAGGCAGATACAGTGTTTGTTGATGTCCCAGACCCTGCGGTCTCTGGAACCCGGGAAGACCTAACCATTACCGGGCTGAGTCCTGAAACGCTTTATTATTTTGCTGTAAAATCAGCAGACAGCACCGGCAATGTGTCGGACATATCCAATGTGGTTTATCAGCAGACATCGGAAACACCTACGCTGTTGACCACATCTCTGTGGGCCAAGTTTCATGAGAACAGCCAGAACACCGGTTTGTCGTCTATCAACGGCACCGAAACCGGGGCAATGGTGTGGTCTTTTGAAACTGGTGCCGATATAAACAGTTCACCAGTGCTGGATGACCGCGGTGATGTCTATTTCGGATCTGATGACGGCAATGTCTATGCCCTAAATGTGGACGGCACCTTGAAATGGAGCCACGCCACCGGCAACGGTGTAGTTGCGGCACCCCTGGTAGCTACCATGGACCGCCTCTATGTGGGCAGCAAAAGCGGCAAGTTTTATTGTTTCAACCGCACCACAGGAGACGTGATCTGGCTCTATACGGTCACCAATGAGATCCATTCCTCAGCAACGATTGACCTTAGCGGGCGCCTGTTCTTTGGTGACAATAACGGGAACTTAACCTGTTTAGACAGTGAATTTGGAACCTTGTACTGGCAAGCATCTGTGGGCAACCGTATTTATTCCGCCCCAACCCTCTCTCCGGACGGCGGTACGGTCTATGTGGGCGGCTTTGATAAAAAAGTATATGCCTTGGATGTTGTTAATGGCGAAGTACAATGGAGTTTTACCACTAATGGTTATCTCCTTGGATCTCTGGCCGTGGATGAGGACGGCGTGATCTATGTTGGGTCATCTGGACGGAAGCTTTATGCCATTAACCCCGATGGTACCCAAAAATGGCGGTATTCCACCAGCGGAGGTATCTGGTATTCCTCACCAGCCTTTGGAACAGATGGGGAAGTGTTTATTGGCTCTGATGACAACAAACTCCACAGTGTAAACCGCTCTAACGGCAGCCCCCGCTGGAAGTACACCACCCTGGGTGATATACGCAATTCCCCGGCTGTATCTGCCAACGGGAACGTATATTTTGGCTCTTCTGACAATAAAATATACGGCGTCAACCAGAGTGGAAGCCTGGTCTGGAGTTACGCCACAACTGGAGAGATCCAGTCCTCGTCTCCCGCTATTGGTCCCAACGGCAACGTGTATATAGGGTCTTATGATAATCGTCTTTACATGATCGGCGAATTGGATACGGAACCCCCATCGGCACCGTCCAACTTCACGGCAGTTCCCGGGGATGAGCGGGTGACCCTGGTTTGGGATTTTAACCCTGAAAATGACCTGTCCCGCTACCGGATCTACAAGGGGTCCAGTGCGGCCAGCCTGGCACCCTATGACAGTGTAAGTTTTGCTTACAACACCCTTGCCGACAGCATTGTTGAAAACAATATAGAATATTTTTACAGCATCAAAGCCATAGACCAGCTGGGCAACAACAGCCCCTTTTCAGATACAATCAATGTCGTGCCATACGATCAGACACCGCCTCCTGTGCCGTCTGGATTAACCGCTCAGGCCGGAGATTCAGAAGTGGCCCTAACATGGAGAAAGGTCACGGTGACTGATTTTCTCCGCTACCGGCTTTATCTTATGGACGAGGACTCATCCTATACTGCTATTGATTCAACCAGTGACGCAGCGGACACCACTATCCAGGTATTCCCCCTGGAAAATAAAACCACCTATCATTTTGCTGTAACCGCGGTGGATACGCTGCTCAACGAAAGCGCATACAGTACGATTATCAGTTCAACGCCGTATGCGGGCCCGGTATGGTACGTGTCCAATGATGGCGATAATAACGATATTGGCTATATTACTGACCCATTTGAGACCATCCAGTATGCTGTGGATTATGCCGAGGACGGTGACACTGTAATGGTGCTGCCAGGTACCTATGGGGAAAATATTGTCATCAATGAAAAAAGCCTCGTATTCCGCGGACTGGGCAACCCCGATAGTATTGTGGTAGACGGCAGCCAGGCAGGCTCTGTGGTAACCATTACTGGCATCATATTTAATACTGTTTTCGTTGAAAATATGACCATTACCAATGGTTCAGCAGAAAACGGCGGCGGTATATATGCCGTAGATGTCTCTCTGGGAATGAAACAGCTTATTGTAACGGACAATACAGCAACTGAAAGCGGCGGCGGTATCTATATTCTGGGGGCGCAAAGCGAACTGAGCAACCTGTTGATTGCGGGTAACAGCAGCGCCAGCGGAGGCGGAATGTCAGCTGAAGGCAATGCTTTTATCGCCCTTTGGAACAGTACTGTTTCCGGTAATATAGCCAGCAGCACAGGAGATGGGCTCTATATAGCGGATGGCACAATGATGGAAGTTATTAACACAATCATCAGTGGGAATGGTGGTGAAGAAATTGTAATTGCCCAGTCCGAAGAACCCGGTATCTTAGAAATTAATTATTCAACAGTGACTGGCGGACAAGGCGGTGTTACCGCCAATAATGGTGAAGTGGATTGGGGCGATGATAATCTGGGAGAAACAGGAGGCCTTTTTGTCTCCAGGGGCGGCTCTAATTATATTCTGTCTGATTTTTCATCCCTCATAGGCAGTGGTACTGGAGATTTATACCTTGAAGTTGACCTCTATGGCAGTCTGCGTCCAAACCCCGAGGGCTCCCAGCCGGACCTGGGCGCTATTGAAAGTGTCTATGCCAACCGGAGGCCTAAATCTGGTATCGTTTTTGATGGAGCATCTGTTGATGCTGATTGGTTCTCTGATAGTACCATTATTACTCACTGGGAATCTTTTATTGATGATGGAGCGGTAAGTTATCAGGTGGCCCTGGGCACCCATGCTGATACCCTGGATGGTGTTTTAACCTGGACTGGAGTAGAAAACGACACTTTTTATTCTGCGGAACTCACCGGGATAAGCAGCGAGACAGAATATTTTGTCAGCGTTCGGGGGTTAGACGCAGATGATCAGATGTCTGACACCACCACCAGTGACGGTTTCCGGTTTGATTTTCTTTCACCGGTGGTGGACAGCATTATGGAGATTCAGGCAGATATGGATATGGATTACCTAGGCGACAGCACCAACATTGCATTTTACTGGAGCGGCAGTGATGAGGCTTCCGGACTAAAGTATTTTGAATATGCTTTGGCCCTGGAAGATTCTATCGTCCTGGACTGGGTATCTACGGGCTTAGATACAGAAGCAGTCATTGCATCCTTCCCGTTTGTGGAAGGGAATATCTATCATATTCTGGTACGGGCTGCTGATGTGGCGGGCAATGTCTCTGAAGGTTTCGCGGGGGATGGGTTCTTAATTGATTATACAGCCCCGGAGACAGGAACAGCCTTTGACGGCCCCAGCGGTGACTTGGTCTATACGGGCTCAGATACAACCTACAGCGGTTATTGGGATGGTTTTTCTGATCGTGTTTCTGGAATCGATTATTTTGAAGCTGCCATGGGAAGTTCTCCCCAGGGAACGGAGATACTGGACTGGACATCCACAACGGTGGACACATTTTTGAATCTGTCAGGCCTGATGCTCGAAAATGGCCAGATTTACTATTTGTCTATACGGGCTGCTGATGTGGCAGGCAATATTTCTGCCGCTGTTTCCAGCAACGGGATTACCGTGGATACAGCGCCACCGTCTCATGGAATGGTCTATGAAGGAACAACCACAGACCTTGACTGGTCCAACCAGGATTCATCCTTGACTGCCTTCTGGACTACTTTTTCGGATTCATTAAGCGGGACAAAACATTACACTGTATCCATTGGAACAGCAGCGGGCCAGGAGGATGTATATGCCTGGACAATCATCGGTAGCGATACCGCAGTCTCCGTAGACAGTCTCGTACTTGAGGAATCGAGCACTTACTTCTTTAATATTATGGCCACAGATTCTGTGGGTAACACTTCTGGAGTAGTTTCATCTAATGGGATTACCATTGACCGGACCGCACCTGTCACATTCTTGGATCTGTATTACTATTACTACGGGCCGGATCGCTGGGACGACACCCCAGACCCTCTTTCCGGCGCCGCTGCTGATGAATTGTCCGGGGTGCAGTCCGTGGAAATAACGATCAATCGTGTAGCAGATAACTATTTCTTTTCCGGCGCGGACTGGACAGCTGACACAATCTGGGTGCTTGCCGGTGGCGACACCTCCTGGAGTTTCAACAATCGGATGGTTAACTTGGATGACGGCGGTCTTTACCGAGTCTATGCTCGGGCTAAGGACCGTGCCGGGAATAAAGATCCGGTACCGGTTATGGACAGTCTGGTCTATGATTCATCACCGCCGCAGTCCATTGTAGAGATTGATCTGGGTTTTTATAATCAAGAGAGCTGGAATGCAGATTCCAGTATAACAGGTACCGCAATCGATAGTGTTTCCAGCATTGATTCTGTTAGGGTTGCCCTGGAATGGCTGGATGATAATCAGTGGTTTGACGGCAGCGGGTGGAGCCCCTTTGAGAATTGGCATAATGCCCAGGGGCTGGAAACCTGGTATTTTTCTTTTCCTGCAGCCAGTTTGAACGATAGCTCCAGCTACCGGGTGCATTCCAGAGCTTTTGACGCGGCGGGGAACCAGCAATCCTCTTCAAGTACAGACATTTTTATTTATGACATATCTCTTCCAGCCACAGGAGTAGTATACGACGGCAGTGATGCCGGCAGCGACATTGACTGGACCAATGAAAATGAGGCTGTAAATGCCTACTGGACCGGTTTCAACGATATTGTCAGCGGCATCACCCAGTTTGAATACAAGATCATTGATGGGTCAGCAAACACGTTAGTACCCTGGACCAGCGTGGGCCAGGACACTTTTGTTGTGGATACCTCCCTGAGTCTGCTGACCGGTACGCAGTATTTTGTCAGTGTCCGGGCCACAGACGGGGCGGAAAATATTTCCCAGGAGGAGCCATCAGACGGAGTCGTGGTGGATACAATTGCCCCGGTGATTGCCTATGTCTATGAAGGTTCATCCAATAACGACATGGATTATCAGTATGAAAACAACAGCGTGATGGTGGCTTGGAGCGGCGGCGACATCAGGGAAATCGCCCACTATGAAGTAGCCCTGGGCAGTGAGCCGGGACAAGCAGATATTGCGGAATGGGTGGATGTAGGCACATCCGTAAACCATGAGTTTGGAGGCATAGGACTGGTATCTGGACAAACATGCTATGGTAGTGTGCGGGCCCATGACCAGGCGGGGAATATATCTGGACTTCTCAGCGGCGATGGGCTTACTATAGATCAGGATGGACCAGTTCCTGGCATGATTTCTGATTATGACATAGATGATGTGGACTGGATCGCCATTGATTATCAGATAGAAGCCTTTGCAACCGGGTTTACTGATACCTTGAGCGGCGTTGCGGAATACTATTTCTCCATTGGATTGGCCCCGAATCAGGATAATGTGTTAGGCTGGACCTCCACTGGATCTGATTCAACCATATTATATCCCACTGATCCCCTATTAACAGTAGGCCCAACCTATTATGTGAATAGTTATGCGGTTGATGCAGTTGGCAATATCGGAGCTACCATCACTTCCGATGGTTTCGGCGTGGACCAGGAGCCGCCCACAACGGGAACAGTTGTTGATGGCCTGGAAACGGACCTGACCTGGACCAAAAATGACAGCAGCCTTGGCGCCAATTGGTCTGGATTTAATGATGCTACCAGCGGTATAGCCGGATATGAATATAGCATCAGCACCTCAGCGGGGGGACAGAATATAACTGCATGGACATTGATTCCAGGTGTATCGTTTACCATTACACAGGACAGCTTAAGCCTTAACCACGGCAGTACATACTACTTCAATATCCGGGCCCTTGATGAGGCAAATAATGTTTCAAATGTTGCTTCTAGTAACGGGATTACTCTGGACACAAGTCCCCCGGGTATCCAGTTGATAATGGAAGGCTCTCTGGATAGCCCTCCTTATCAGGCCAGTGATAACTCAATTGCTCTTCATTGTGGCGCCAGTGATAACCTGTCTGGAATTGCATCTTACCAGTATGCTGTTGGCTCTACTGCCGGCGACAGCGATGTGGTGGCCTGGGCCTCATTTGCATCGGAAAACGCCAATGTTCTTTTTGAAGGACTGCTGCTGGAAAATGGAGCTCAGTATTTTGGATTGGTGCGTGTTTTTGACCAGGCGGGCAACATGAACCAGCAGGTTGGCAATGGTATCATCATTGATGCTACACCGCCAGAAACGGGCACCGTGATTGACCTGGTAGATATCAATGTTCTGGAGGATCAATATTTTACCAATTCCATCACAGCGCTGAATGCGTTTATATCTGGTTTTTCTGATTCTTTAAGCGGTATAGATCACTATGAATATGCTGTGGGCACGGCAGCGCTGTCCACCGATGTTAAAGACTGGAGCCTTTCTCCGCAGGATACGCTCATTGAGGATAGCGGGCTTACCCTGGAACATGCCCGAGTATATTTTGTTTCTGCCCGCGCCTATGACGCAGTGGGAAATCTGTCCTCGTCAGTTTCATCAAATGGAATAACGGTAGACGAATTCATGGGGCCTCCTGTAATAGAAAGCTTGAGTCTGGAGGCCGGCTCCTGGATCAACCCCTCCTTTGATACCAGTATAGACCTGCTGCTGTCTGAGCCGGTACAGAGCCACGATGTAACTATTTCGGCGACGATTACCAGCGGCCATACCATTACATCTATCTACACGCCGGGTTCTGATTCCACGCAATTGCAGATCACCTTGGTGGGTCCATTCGCGGCGCTGGACTCGGTTACCTTCGGCGTCCTGGGCCTGACCGACTTGGTGGGCTTTGAGGCAGACAGCCAGTACTTTACTTACCCAACTCACATGGTCGGTGATTTTAACACCGATAACAATGTGGATGTTCTGGACCTGAATCAATTTGCAACTGGCTGGCAGGATCAGGACTATACATTTGAAACCGGGCCTGTTACGGGAGATATACCTTATTTCATTCCCCATGTGAATAATATATTTGATCTCAGGGATGTAATGGCCTTCACCCGCATGTGGCATTATTCATACGAGACCACTGCCCTGCTGGCGGCCAGGTATGATCAGGTGGGGCCGGATGTGAATATTTACCAGGACGGGCAGTACTTGATCATCCAGGGAACGGAGGATGTAAACGCGGCCAAAGTTATTCTGTCCTACCCGGAAACAAGCAAGGAAGTCCATATTCCGGAAGAAATCACCAGCGGTGGCATCATTCGTCTTTCCCACCGGCGAGAGGGGCAGGGGTTGACCACGGAAACAGCGTTTATTGCCGACAGTCTGGACAAAAATATTCGCTTTAAAATAGAGTCCCTTGACAGGGATAATGCTATATTTGATATTGATTATATCGCTCTGGATAATAATGGCGGCGTGCTCTTCAGCGGCAGGAAAACAATGGATGTCATTGCTGTGCCTGATGATTATGCCCTGCATCCCAACTACCCCAATCCTTTTAACCCCCTGACCAGGGTCAACTATGATATTCCAAAGGATGGCCCGGTAGAGCTGATTGTTTTTGATATCATGGGCCGGGAGGTGGTCACGCTCATGGATGCTAATATACAGGCCGGGTATCACACCATGACCTGGCAGGGGCTTAATAAGCACAGACAGGCTGTAGCCGCCGGTGTGTATTTTTTCCAGCTGCGTTCCAAAGATTTTACAAGAACCATTAAAATGCTGCTCTTAAAATAAAAAAGAGGAGGAAGCAATGAAAAAAACAATGACACTCATTCAAAAATACGCCCTATGCCTGGGAGTGTTTTACCTGATCCTGTATCTGCCCGCCTGTGCGGTAAAACCGGCCAGTGATCTGGACAACCCGGAATACCACCACAAAGCCGGTATGCGCCATGTGGAAATGAGGCAGTATGAAGAAGCGCTCACCTCGTTTCAGCGAGCGGTGGATTTAGATAAGAAATTTGCCCCGGCCTATGCGGGCATGGGCATCACTCACGCTAACCTGAAAAATAAAAAAGAAGCAAAAAAATATGCTGCCAAGGCAGAAGGACTGGCATCCAAGGATGCGGATGTACTGGCCCTTTGCGCCCGGGTCTGGATCGATCTTAGAGGTCAGGAAAAGAAGTGGTACAAAGGCGCCGAAAAACTTCTTAAAAAAGCATTGAAGAGAAAAAAGAATCACGAGGGCGCCACCTACTATACCGGTGAGGTGTATTTATACCAGTATAAATTCAGTGAAGCGGAAAATCAATTCCGCATGGTGGTGGAAATGAAGGGTGATTACAGCGGCAGGGCCGATAAAATGTGGCAGACAAGCCAGAAGATTGTGCGGGCCATGCCCGGAACTTCCATGGGAAAAAAAGTGGCCCTGCATGAACAGATCACCCGGGCCGACCTGGCGGCTCTTTTGTCAGAAGAGCTGAAAATCAGTGTGCTTATGGAGAAACGCACCACGCCCGCATCAGGTTTTCAGACGCCGGACCAGATGCGTACCGCAGCTACAGGCAGCGCCGGACCCTCTGATGCCAAAGGGCATTGGGCCGAGACCTGGATCAACGAGCTTTCCCAGTATGGTGTGCTGGAAGGTGCGCCGGGCCAGCCTTTTTATCCCGATGAGTCAGTGAACCGGGCAGAATACTGTATGGCCATCCAGCGTCTTTTAACCATTGTCACCGGAGATGCGGGGCTGGAGATGCGCTACTTTGGCGAAAGCCCCTCCCGCTTCCAGGATGTTCCCAGCAGCCATCCCGGGTACAACGCCATGGCGCTTTGCGCCGAGCGGGGCATAATGCAGGCAGATATGATTACCGGCCGTTTTGACCCTACAAAACCAGTGTCCGGCGCCGATGCGCTGTTGAGCATTCGCTCATTCCAGAATGCCTTGAGGATGACATTTTAGGAGAAATAGATTTTATGAAAAGACAATTATTGCTAGCGCTCCAGTTCCCTGCTCATAAGAGGAGAGAAACACAAGGGGCGGTTATATAAAGAGAAAATAATGGTACAGAAACACAACAAATCAAATATGAAAAAATTATTGATCATTCTTGCACTCACGTTTCCCCTCTGGGCGGAAGCCGTAGAGGGCGTTGGCTACGGGCTCACCAAGGACGCGGCCATAGAACAGGCCAAGCGGGACGCGGTGGAAGTGGGTCTGGGGGCTTATATTTCCTCAGAAACAGTGGTGACCGCAACCACCCTAACGGACAATATCTATTCCAAGGCCCAGGGGTTTGTGAAAACGTTCAAAGTGGTCAATGAGAAAAAAGGCCCCGACGGAAACTGGGAAGTGACCATTTCCGCTGAAATAACAGCCATTTTGGATGAAGTTATGCAGGATGATGCGGCCTTGCAGACGCTTTTAAACTCCATGAATAGACCAAGAATTATCTTTCTTATCCGTGAGGAAAACCTGATTGACAATGTGCCCACCGATTTTGCCGAAACCAAACTATTGAGCGTTTTCTATGACAAGGGGTTTGATGTAGTGGACCGGCAGCTGGTCCAGGCGCTGAAAGGAAAGCCCGATTATGAGGAAGCACTGGCGGGCAACGTTGCTGCCGCTGCCAAGGTAGCCAGCCAGCTGGGTGCGGATATTATTGTGATCGGCACAGCCAAAATCTCTTCCGGGGGCAAGTTTTATAATATGACCTCGGGCCAGGCTGACATTAACGGCAAGATCGTTCGGGTAGATACGGGAGAGATTTTAGCTGTGGTACCTAACGCCCACGGCAAAAAGCCGCATATTTCCCCCTCCACAGCCGGAGTGAATGCCATGAATGATGCGGCCGGAAAACTGGGAACGGAGATCATCCGTCAGCTGATCGAAAAATGGAGCACGGCCCAGTCTAATTTTATCAAATGCTACATTGTGCTTAACAATGCAGATTTCATGTCTTATACAGCATTCGAGACATTTTTAAAGGCCCAGACGGTGAACGGCATCCGCAATGCCTATTCCAAGAGCTTGGATGGCGGCACAGCTGAGTATGAAGTGGAGTTTGAGGGCAAGGCAATGGACCTGGCCATGGGCCTGAGCAAGACCCAGCCCGATGGGTTCACCATTAAAGTGACCGGCATTACCGGCAATAGAATTACTGCGGAAGTAGGGCAGTAAAGGAGAGCAATATGAAACAGATTATTCTAACAGCTTTTATTCTGGCTTCGTTAACGGCACAGGACGATTTTGTCGGCGAAACCTTTGATAGGGGCAGCATTAACTACGCCGACCGCACCATTCAGGCTACGGGGATCGGCTTTATCCCCGTGAATGTGATCAACGCCGGCCAGGCCCGGCGATCAGCCATGCGCATTGCCAAGCAGGACGCATTGAGGCAGCTTATCGAAATCGTCAACGGGGTTAACGTTACCTCCGAAACCACCGTTTCCGGGGCTATGTTTGATGATGTGATCAAAACCCAGGTCCAGGGTGCCATCCGCGGCGCCAGGAAAGTGGGTGAACCGAAATATTTAAGCGACACTTCAGTGGAAGTAGTCTATGAAGTAAGTATGAACAACATTTCCAGGGCCCTGCTGCCTATGGCGGAAAGAGCGCCGGTACTGAGCTATGAATCTGTAACAGCAACTGGAACCGCAGCAGCTGATGCGGGCCAGGGCGACGGCGCTGCAGCTGCGCCCGCCTCCGGCGGAGTGACAGGCATCATCATTGATGGCAGCGGCCTGGGCCTGCGCCCGGCCATGTCGCCCCGCATATTAAACCAGAGCGGAACAGTGCTTTATGGACCTGGCCAGTACGACCGGGATTATGCTGCGGCCAATGGCGTGGTGGGCTATGCCAAAACACTGGGACAGGCGAAGGCAGATACCCGGGTCCAGGGCAATCCCCTGGTATTGAGAGGCGCATCGGCATCAGGGACAGCCAAGACAGATGTGATCATCAGCAATGCTGACGCTGGCAAACTCGTGTCAGCGGGCCGCTCCGCGGGACTGTTGCAGGATTGCCGAATTATGTTTGTATTGAATTGAGCGGTAAAACGCTTTTCTTGTAGAAAGAATACTGAAGAACTAAGCAAAGAGGACAAGAAATACAAATGACCAAAATATTAAAAATAATATTCAGCTTTATACTTATTGTAGCAATAACCAGTGCCCAAACTGAAGAAAAAGCACAGGCTGAACAGAAAGACGCCGTTCAGAATAAAAAAATGGAACCAAAGGAAGCTGTTGTCGAGGAACGGAATGGTGAAGTTGCCATTATTCCTGGAGATAAAACAATAGATCCCGGCTTGAAAATCGGCGACATTGCCCCTTCCTGGGCCCTTATGGTGGGTCCCGGACAGTTCGAATTTTTAAAAAACTGGACCGAGGTAAAAGGAAAGCGGCTGCGCAAACCCATGAGCCAGCCGGATAGATATGTTGTGGTGATGAGTTTTTTTGCTACGTGGTGCAAGCCCTGCATGAAGGAACTGCCCCATCTGCAGAATATATATGATAAATACAAAGCAGAAAGAATAAAATTTTTCTTGATTGATATCACCGAAGCCACCCGCACCGTAAAAGGCCTGGAGGATATGCCCAAGGCGGGGCCCTTCCTGGCTAAGAAGGGATTGACCATGCCGATTCTCTATGATTCCCGGGGAGTGGCTAAGGAGCGCTATGGCGCGAAAACATTACCACGTCTTTATGTAGTGGACAAGTACCGCACCATCCGCCTGGCGAAAAAAGGGTTTGCCGAGGGAGATGACTTTGAGGGTGAAGTTTCCGCGGTCATCGATAAGCTTCTGGCGGAAGAATGATGGAAGTTTTTCGTTTTTTCAAGAGAGAAGAGAGAAATAATCAAATAATCTAGAAAAAAACAATATATCATACGAAATGATCCAGCGCCTCCTTATCATTTTTATTTACTTTACGGGGGTAAATAATTCAACGGCAGGCCAAGGTCAGGCCACACTGGTAGTTACCGGGAGTGTTCATGGGCAGCTGGATCCCTGCGGGTGAAAGAAAAAACCCCTGGGCGGTCTGTCCAGGAAACTGGTTGCTGTCAACTCCATGCGTCAAGAGGGCCGGAACCCTGTCATCCTGGACGCGGGAGATCTTTTTTTCACCACGCCGGAGCTAAATGATTCAAACCGTGTATCGGAACAGTTTCGAGCCAATGCTATCCTGAAGGGTTACGGCAAGATAACCTGCGATGCCATTAATGTAGGACACTATGAACTTTCTGCGGGCCTGGATTTCCTGCTGGAATCTGCCCGTAAGTCCACCATCCCCTTTATTTCAGCCAACCTACGGGATGCCGACACTTATAAACTGCTCTTTGAGCCCTATCTTCTGATTCAACGCCAGGGCTTAACTATCGGAGTGGTGGGCTTAACCAACCTGGTGCCGAAGACAACAAGTACCGTGGTTATGGAGGATTACCTGGCAGCGGGACGCCGGACCATAGACCGGATCCGGGGAAGAGCGGATGTTGTTGTGGTGCTGGTAAACAGCGAGCGTAAAAGCTATGGTATCCTGCCTCAGGAGTTTCCCAAGGCGGATTTGATTTACACCAGCGGCAGCACCATGATGACCCGGCCCATGATGAAACAGGCAGAAGATGGCCCCTTTCTGTATTCCAGCGGCCGGGAAGGGAGATATTTGAATGTGACCGATCTGAATATCGTGGACAAGAAAAAACCACTAGTCAATGTGTCTTATCTCCAGGAAAATATGAAGTTTACCAGACGCAAGCTGGACCGTCTGGGCGATGCCGATCCAGAAAAGTCACTGGATGAGCTATACGCAGGGCAGGAGAATGTCCTGAATACTATTTCCCAGGGCCGGGCTAGCATTGCCCGTGCCGCCGCTGCCCTGGAGAGCGCAGTTAACACACTCCATTTTCAAAATTTAGCTATGGATAAATCCATAAAAGATGACACGGAAATGGCTGATTTTGTCAGTCAGTCACTTACGACATGCAGCGGATTAATAAAAAAATAATTCAGATGCGGTCCTAGCCCGTGCGTATGAACCAGAATGGTTCATAGATATTTCGTATCCAGGGCTGCCCCACCAGTACAGTGTAAACCCACCCCGCCAGCCAGAAAGAAATTACCGCCGGAAGAATAATTTCAATTATCAGGTTGAAAAGGGCCATGATGAAAACCAATGTGAATGGAACCAGCAGCATAACGCTGAGCAGGGGGTATCTTTTCATGAGTGTCTGAACTGTAGACATTTTTTATTCCTTGTGTTTTTTCATGTATTACAGCAAATGCTGTGCAATACATACAAGATTGCCAAAATGGCATTTTATTTATGAACCTCCCGGGAGATTTCCGCCCCCAAACTCACATTATTCAGGGCTAAGGCCCTGTTGGTCTCCAGGCTGCGGCCCTCGGTTGCGCGTACTATGTCTGCCAGTAAATAAGGAGTAAGTTTTTTCCCGGAAATGTTTTTCTCCTGTGCGCTGGTGCAGGCGGCTGCGATGATGCTTTCCATATCCCGTGCCGGGATCTCATCTTTTTCCGAGACAGGGTTGGCTACCACCAGTGCAGAGCGTAGTCCGCATCCGGTATGATTGTGATACATTCGGGAAATGTGCTTCGCAGAGTTCACCTGATGAATACCATGAAAACCAGAGCGCCTGGAGTAAAATACGGGGAATTCGCTGGTTTTATACCCTACCACTACAACACCGATGGTTTCCAGATATTCCAGCGTCCTGCCAATATCCAGAATGGCTTTGGCGCCGGCGGAGACAACAACCATGGGGATGGACCCCAAGGCTGTAAGGTCCTCAGAAATATCAAACGTGTCTTCCGCACCCCGATGTACCCCGCCAATCCCACCAGTGGCAAAGACCCGAATACCAGCACTATGGGCAATATGCATGGTGGCGGAAACAGTGGCAGCGCCATGCCATTTTTCAGAAAGGGCAAAGCCCAGATCCCGTCGGGATAATTTTTTTACGGAGGGATCCCGGGCGATAAGTTCTATCTGGTCCCTTTCAAGGCCGACATAGATTTCACCATTAATGATGGCAATGGTGGCGGGAACAGCGCCTTGGTCCCGGCACATGGATTCTGCCTGTTGCGCGAATTCCAGATTGTGGGGATAAGGCATGCCTTGGGCGATAATGGTGGATTCCAGCGCGAGAATCGGCTTGTGGTCATTCTGGGCTGACTGCACTTCATTGGAATAATGAATTTTCATTGCCGATTCAAATTATTCAAGGAACTAATTTCAACGCCGGTTTTTTACTGTAATATGATAAAAATTAACCCCCAAAAATACAACCTGTCCGCAAGGACAGCCCTGTTTAAAAGAGCCAATAAAATTATTATTGTCCTGGATCGAAAAAGTAGGATCATTATGAAAGACGGCCGGAAAATAGTAGATCAATCCCGATCTATCCAGGCTGTGGAACCCAGGATCTCCATTGCCGTTGCCACCTCTGCGCCTGTCTGCAGAAAAACCAGGACATATCTTAATAAAGAGGGCATTGCCTTAATGGATCTGGATGAATTAAGCCTTCCAGGATGATTTTTAAGTATATTTTCCCCCAAGACAAGGCAATTTCCCGGGAAGTGTTTACCCTGGCTCTGCCAGTTATTCTGTCCAACCTAAGCCGGGTACTCATGAGCCTGATTGATGTGGCCATGGTGGGCCGCCTGGGCGCCGCCGCTATTGCTGCCACAGGGATGGGAGCCATGCTTTTCTGGGGAGCCTTAAGCCTGGTCCTGGGAATTCGGACAGCGGTGCAGACTGTTGCCTCCAGGCGTCTGGGGCAAAAGAAATTCAGCCAGTGCGGCACCGCTTTTCACAATGGACTTTTGATGGCAACCTTGTACGGTATCCCTGTATCCATAGCCGGCTGGCTGTGGGCAAAAGATTTCATTCCATTTTTTATTAATGATATTGAAGCCACCCCAATGGCCGCTGAATATTCATCGATTATCTTTTTAACCCTCCTTTTTTCCGCTCTCAGTTTTGTTTTTCAGGGTTTTTATACAGGAATTGAAAAGACCAGAATTCATTTAAGGGTGACAGTGACCAGCAATATTATCAATGTGTATTTAAACGCCGGCCTTATTTACGGTTCGGAGGGCATGAAGGATTTTATACAAGAAACCATTCCAGCCCTTTCCTTCCTGACACCCATCTGGCAATGGACTGTATTCCCCGCACTGGGGGTGAAGGGTGCCGCTATTGCAACACTGGTCGCCTCAGTTTGGATGGCACTGCACTACTTCACCCATCTTTTCAGTAAACAGGTAAGACATAAGTTTAATGTTTTTGCATTGTCTGTTGATTTAAGCATGATGAGACGCCAGTTGAAACTGGCCCTGCCCCAGGGGGTCCAGGAAATGGTTATTGCCGTTGGTTGGTCTGTTTTCTATAAAATAATGGGCCTCATTGGCCTCATTGAACTGGCCACAACAGAATTGCTGTTTACCATAATGCACGCCTCATTTATGCCCGCCCTTGGTGTGGGGCAGGCCTGTGCTACTCTGGTGGGAAAGTATATGGGTGAAAATAAGATTCATAAGTCCGAAGCCAGTATCAAGGAATCCATTCGTCTGGCAGAATATATCATGGGCACTATGGGTACCTGTTTTATCCTGTTTCCGAAATTTTTCCTGTACTGGTTTACTAATGACCCCCAGATCATTTCTATGGGCGTTTTTGGATTGCGCATACTGGGTGCGGTACAATTTCTGGATGCTATTGGCTTTACGCTATGGTTTGCCCTGTCCGGTGCCGGCAACACTCTGTTCCCGGCCATGGTAGAGTCTTTCCTGACCTGGGGTGTGGTGGTCTTTGGCAGCTATATCCTGGGGGTGGTGCTGCAGGTAGGCTTCATGGGCCCCTGGCTGCTTTTTCCCGTGTATATGGCTTTGTTTGCCGGTATCATGGTTTGGAAAATCAGCAAGGGCGACTGGAAAGAAATTGAAGTATAGACATGAGGAATAGTTTTTAAATTAAAGGTTCTTAAAGAAATAAATTTTTATAAATATGACAATTTTCAATGAATAGATTTCCAGGAATCAAATCTACAGCGGATGGTGCAGCTATCGTAGTCTGGGTGGAAACCCATATCACTCAGGGGGCGTGTGCCTATCCAATAACTTCGTCCACAACTATGGGATCAGGATACCAGGCGGTCGTCGCAAATGGTGGAACAAATATCTGGGGTGAAAAAATGGCCTTTATTGAGTCGGAATCTGAACACAGTTCCGCATCGGCCTGTGAAGGCTTTGCTGTCGCCGGTGGTAGAGTGACCAATTTCACATCAGGTCAAGGGCTAGTTTTAATGAAAGAGGTGTTATACACAATTTCAGGCAAGAGGCTACCAGTTGTGTTTCACATTGGCGCCAGGGCCCTCACATCTCATTCTTTAAACGTACACGCTGGACACGACGATGTGATGGCTGTCTCTGATTGCGGCTGGGGAATGTTATTTGGTAGAAACGCTCAAGAAGGAGGCGACCTTGCGCTCATTTCAAGACGAGCGGCAGAAGAAACAAGCACACCATTTTTTAATATAATGGATGGTTTTTTAACAACACACACCATAGAAAATGTTCTTTTACCAGAAGCAGAAATGATGGAAGAGTTCGTAGGTCGCCCTCAGGAAAAATTAGTTAATATGATGGATCCATATCATCCGATTATGTCTGGTGTTGTACAAAACCAAGACTCCTACATGAAGGGAAAAATAGCCCAAAGAGCATATACGGACAAGGTGGAACAAAGTTTATTAGCGGCTATGGATGAGTTTTATAAGCTCACCGGCCGAAGATACGGGTTGATTTCAACATATGAAATGGATGATGCAGAATATGCCATTGTTGGTATGGGCTCTATGATTGAAACAGCAGAAGCAGCTGTGGACCATTTAAGGAAAGAAAATAATATTAAGGTCGGAATCATTCACGTAACATCTTTTCGCCCTTTTCCCGGTAAGCAACTTACCGAAACTCTTCAACGAGTCCGCGCAATCTCTGTATTAGAAAGAATGGATAATCCTTTAGCTGAAAGCAACCCATTAACCATAGAGATTAAGGCGGCATTAGCAGATTATATCCAAAGAGATAAAACCGGAAACATGAAAATACCCAAAATTTATTCTGGGTCTGCAGGTCTGGGTTCTCGGGACGTGCGTC
>Ga0208766_1000642_pt1 | contig 19097 bp, 18 predicted proteins | sample ETN01SmetaG_3_FD_185792 | JGI IMG/M metagenome (GOLD analysis project Ga0208766, IMG submission 185792) | Marine microbial and viral communities from oxygen minimum zone, Eastern Pacific Ocean - ETNP2014F12-01SV263 (SPAdes) (version 2) | ecosystem: Environmental > Aquatic > Marine > Oceanic ... | reverse complement strand
GCTAAGAACCTCAACGATCGAGGGCTCATGGTGGGCTGTCATGTATGGCATGGTGGAAACGTATTTTGGCGCTTTCTTTGAATATTTAAAGTATACTAGCTATGAGATTTCCATTCTCTCAACCTTTCCCATTTTCTTTGGTGCTCTAATTCAAAATCTTACAGGCTGGTTGTATGATATCTTTCGCTCAAGGAAGTCTCTCTTGGTGGTACTCAAAATAACTCAGACCCTAACGATTCCTCTCCTATTGTACGTAGGATACATTTCGGGTAGCTACTATTTATTACTTGGGATTGTATGTGTCTACTATGCACTGGCCATTTCTCAGATGTCACCCTGGACCTCATGGATGGGATACCTCGTACCAGGAAGATTAAGGGGAAGGTACTTTGGAAATCGATCTCAGATCGTGCGAGTATTCATGCTGATTTCATCCTTAACTGCAGGAGCTATCTTAAATGCATACAAAGAGACCGATGCCTTTTATGGATTTGTTGTCATTTTTGGACTGGGAATTCTTGCCAATTTTGGAAGTGCATTTTATCTGAAAAGGCAATACGAGCCAGATAACACCACGGATGATGAGAAGAGCAAAGAAGATGACCCCAAAGGGAATATTCGTAAGGAACTGAAGCGGTTTATCACTTACGACGCCATATCGGAGTTCGCGTTTCACGTATCTGGGCCACTTATGATGGTCTATTGGCTAAGGGATCTACATTTTGATTATATTGAACTTGCTATCCTGATCAATGTCAGTCAGCTTGCTGGGCTTTTTAGTCTTCGCTACTGGGGTACCAAAATTGATGAAAACGGTACCTACTCCACCATCCGAATCTCTAGCTTTTCAATTGCCATCTTTCCAATGTTTTGGGTAGGGCTTTTTTATTTACCTAGTGAACTTATACTTCCAGGTGCCATTGTAATTGCCTCGATGGCCTCACTTATGTTCAGTGGACGGGCGCTTGCACTGGACAATCGACTCTACGAACACATGAGAAGTAAGAATATGATAAAGGTCACCTCGAAAAGAATATTCTACAGGGGACTTTCCATCTTCTTGGGTGGCCTTATCGGAGGTGTCATTACTCGAGATGAATTCGGTGTTTCTGAACTCCCTTTCTTGGGCACCACCATACACGCAGTAATGATATTCTCTACTGTATTAAGACTCGGTGTCTGGCTCGCTTTTCTTAGATCAAAGAAAGCACAGATCTGATCGGAAAACTATTTTTTTAATTTTAAGAGGCGAGTGTTTTCCCTACAGAACCAAGGTCTTGAAATGCCTCATCTAGACGAGTAACCATTGACTCCTCACCTGCTCTCAGCCATGCTCTTGGATCGTATTTCTTCTTGTATGGTGTACCGTCATCCGGGTCGATCTGGTATTTAAAGGCTTTCGAGTTTTCTTCTACGTAAGCACCTACTGCTTTTGAAACAGCGAACTGTGTATCCGTATCAATATTCATTTTGAATACGCCATAGGACAACGCCTCAGATATTTTGGCCTTATCGGATCCAGAACCACCATGGAAAACAAGGTCTAAAGGCTTGTCACTAGTGCCACAAGTTTCTTTAACAAGGTCTTGAGAATTTTTCAGGATCTCTGGACGTAGTTTTACATTGCCCGGTTTGTATACACCATGCACATTACCAAAAGATGCGGCTAAACTGAAGTGACCAATCGGTGAGAGTAATTGATAGGCTCTTAGGCAGTCTTCAGGCTGGGTATACAACTTTGGATTGTCTGCACCAATGTCATCATCTGAACCTACTCCATCCTCTTCTCCACCAGTCACACCAAGTTCTATCTCAAGGCTCATTCCAATGGGAGCCATCCTCTTGAGCATACGCTCGCACTCAGATAAATTGAGATCAATGTCCTCTGCTGAAAGATCTAACATATGAGATGAGAATAAAGGGCGACCAGTCTTTTCATAATGTTTTTCGCTAAAACCTACTAAGGCCTCAACCCAAGGGATGAGTGCTTTATTGGCATGGTCGGTGTGTATGACAACACATATTCCATATTTCTCAGCCAAAAGATGGATGTGCCTCGCAGCAGAAACAGAGCCAAGGACCTTCGCCTCAAAAGCATCGTCCATGCTTTTACCTGCAAAAAACTGTCCCCCACTATTGGAGAATTGTACGATCACATCAGACTTATTCTTCGCTGCTGCCTCCATGACAGCATTAACAGAATTTGTCCCCACCGCATTTACTGCAGGAAGTGCGTATCCGCCTTCTTTAGCAGCGGTTAATAAAGTTTTATAATCATCACCAGTGACAACGCCTGGTTTTAATGAATGTCCCATTATGCTCCTTTTATACCTTTTTTTGTCCTATGTCAATTAACATGGATTGGTACCAATCCAAATCTACGTCAAAGGGCTTCCCACCCTTTATTCGCTTAAAATCTATTAAACTTAATTCACCATCTCTTTCATCATCCAATCCAACAACCCCACTTCTACCCTCTAGAGCATGCTCAGCAGAAAAAAATGCTGATTCCTTGATCAATTCAAGATCTCTTCGATTTGCCTTTGAAGATCTCGCAAAATATCCGCTCTTTTGGACTAACGTCTTTTCTGCACCAAGTTCTTTAGAAAATTGCTTGGCAAACCACTTGCCAGGATTGATCTCATCCAATCGAACATGTCCAAAAGCATCTCTAGGTACCTCATCACCACTTGATCGAATCTCCCTTACAATTGCATCTTGCCCTGCGCCTTCACTCAAAAATATGTTCACCCCATCCTTCCTGTCCATAACCTTTTTCAAACGAGCAACCTCACTCCCAAAGTCCATGTCCTCCTCAGGAATAAAAACCGCATCAATATCCCATCGTTCCTTTGAGACCAATAACTCAGGTAAAAAGTCACGCCCATGCAAACGATCTCTATACTCTCTTGCTGTCTGTGCTGTAAGCCAACCACAGTGTCTTCCCATGACCTCATGAATGATTAATTGACGAGTGCTGGTTGTATTTTCATTTACCACATTCTCAAAAAAAATAGCACCTTGTTCTGCGGCAGTCCAGGCACCTAATGTCTGAGTTATAGGAAAGACATCATTGTCCACGGTCTTTGGAAGTCCAACAACCGTAAGGTCATATCCATTATCTTTTAAGTAGAAGGAAAGTTGAGCTGCCATGGTGTTCGTATCATCACCTCCTATGGTATGAAGTATGTTGATCTCATCCTTTGTCAATTGGTCTGCAGCAACTTTCAGCGGATCTTCACCCTCTTGGACATATCCTCGATCCAAGCAATCCTCTACATTTGTAAGTTTTACCCTACTATTACCTATGGGTGAACCGCCGAAGTCATAGAGAATTGAAAAATGTTCCTTGACGCTAGGTGGAAAAGAGATAGAGTTATCCATGAGCAAACCCCTATAACCATTAAGATAACCAACGAATTCAGCATCAGGGGCTATCTCATTATATTTTTCAATAAGGGCCGCTAAGGAGGCTGACAAGCATGGTGCTATGCCACCCGCAGTTAAAAAAGCAATTTTCATGAATTGATCGAATTATTGATATATTATCGATGGAAACTTAAAAAAAAGAATCGCTCATATAGGAACCAATTAATGATAATATTAAAATATATCCATCAATTTGGAGTCAATTGATGATCTTGGGGTTTGAGATCTACTATAATAATATTTGGTCAGTTTAATAATATGCCTACATCTAAAGAACTTGAGTTCATCCAAAAAATCCATGGGAAATTATTAGATTATCTGATACAAAATAAGGATAAGAAAATTCACTCAATGATAAGCATTGATGATTTTCTTTCAGAATTCAACTTTTCCATTACAGAGTCAAGCGACCTTAAGGAACTCGAGTTCTTTATTGATGGGTATCTAGATTCATCAGTAGATACCTCAAGCCCTCACTTCTACAATCAATTGTTTTCTGGATTCTCAACCATGGGTTATTTAGGGGAGGCTATCACTGGATTAACCAATAATTCAATGTACACTTACGAAATGAGTCCAATGGCCACAATGATGGAACGTGCCCTGATCAAGAAAATGTCAAAATTAATTGGATATGGAGATGGATTTGGTTCATTCGTTCCAGGTGGTAGTAACGCAAATCTAATTGCAGTTTTATGTGCACGGAACAGAGCACATCCTGAATCAAAGGACAATGGTCTTTTTGACCATTCCCCACTAGTAGGTTTTGTTTCTGAAGAATCACACTATTCATTTTTGAAGGCTGGATATCAAGTTGGAATAGGAGTTGATAACATGAGGCAGGTCCCTTGTAATGCCGATGGAAGAATGGATATTGGGAAATTAGAAGCAATGATCGAAGAATCATTTAATGATGGAGAACATCCATTTTTTGTTGGTGCAACAGCAGGAACCACTGTGAGAGGTGTATTTGATCCTCTTGACAAAATTGCCACAATTTGCAACAAGCATGACCTCTGGTTCCATGTGGATGGCTCTTGGGGAGGATCAGCATTACTATCCAGAACCCATAAAACCTTGTTGAAAGGATGTGAAGCCTCTGATTCATTCACATGGTGCGCACATAAGATGATGGGCATCCCCCTCATGTGCACAGCGATCATCCTAGAGGATAAGACCATGCTAAAAAGAATCAATTCAGTTCCCGGTACAGATTATCTCTTTCATGGCAATGACCAAGAGGAAATTGATCTTGGAATATACTCATTACAATGTGGTAGAAGAGTTGACTCATTAAAACTTTGGCTCTCATGGAAATACCTAGGAGATGATGGCTATGAGAATCGAATTGAGCATCTATTTTCAATGGCAAAATATGCTGAGTCAAAGGTCAACGATTCAGACATATTACAAATGTTATCCCTAGTTGAATCATTAAATATCTGCTTTCAAGTGCAACCTCATTCATTAAATGATGATAAATGGGATGACCTTACGATACTTGTCAGGGAAAGACTCATGGAAAGTGCCGACATCATGGTCAACTACGCTACCATCAAAGACAAGACCTGCATTCGCTTGATCACGGTCAACTTTGATCTGAACACCGAGCACCTTGACCGGTTCTTTGATCATGTCGAGACCTTGGCATTGGAATTAGTAGATGAAATGAGGGTCTGAACTTGGTCTCCATCAATAAGAAAAGATCAGTTATCTTTCTATTCATCAATGGGCCACATCACGTTTATCATCTTATCATGCCTGCACTTAGATTTGCAAAAACCAATGTGGATTTTGACGTAAAATTAATATCTGGGAATCCTAGGAATACTTCCATAATAACTGAAACCGCAAAAAAACAAAATATCACAGAATTTGAATTAATTGACATCCCACTACCATTCAGATATAGACTCCATAACTACAAAGACAAGGTCTATCCACCAGTCTATACACGAATAAAAAAAATAGCACATACCCTTTCGAAGGCATCGGCCATTGTATCAACCAGTCATGAGTTGCCAGAGCATATGAATAGACATGGCATTAGAGGGCCTCTTCTGTTTTATCTTTACCATGGTACAGGTACTAGAGCATATGGATTTGAATCAAAGTTAGCCATGTTTGATCATATATTTGTCCCAGGAGATTACCATCTCAATCGATTACAAAAAGAATTACCCCTATCAGATGATAAACTAATTATCGCAGGCATGCCCAAACTTGACTGGATCAACAGTAGGAGAAAAAACATTGGTCCACTATTTAATAATGATAACCCCATTTTCTATTACAATCCCCATTGGGACATGAAACTGTCCAGTTATATAACATGGCGAAAGTTCATTTTAAATTTCTTCTCTGAAAACCGTGATTTTAATTTGATATTCTCTCCCCACCCACTTGTCAAGCATTTATCGAAAAAACAAGAATACGACATAGAAGATGATGAAACATTTTTTGACAATATATTGATAGACCATGGTAGTGAACTTTGCATGGATGGGACTTACAATTTGATGGCAGATGTTTATATTGGAGATGTGAGCAGCATGGTCACAGAGTGGGTCAAGTTAATGCCTCGACCCTGTATCTTCATAAATGCACATGATATTGATTGGCTCAATAACGAAGACTATTATTTTTGGAACCATGGTTTGGTGGTCAGTGATCATGAAAGATTTCCTGAATTTGTCACTAAAACAGTTAGGGGCAATGCCCATGAGGATATCCAATTAAATTTGAGAGATAAGTTCGTCCATCATTGTGAAAAAACTAGTTCTGATATATGTGCTGAATCCATCCAAACCATTTTACAAAACAATCAATCTTGAAAAATAAAACAAAGATATACTTCATAGGAAGAAAACAAGGTATCGGCACTAGACGATATCGTCTATCACATCTAGAAAACAGAAGAAGATTTGAATCAATTGGACTGCAAGATGCAAGAGAATCCATCGTGCAGACTCGGTGGCTAAAGAGTGCTAATGTAATTTGGGTAAGAGTTCGTCCCGAACATACGACTGATAAACAAAGACATGTTATTGACAGACGTTTGAAACACATAAGAGATCAGACCCCTATCATCAATGATATATCTGTTTTTGACAATTATGATTGTAAGGATATCTCTTTTAAAATATGGGAAGAACATTCCATATCATGCCCTGCTTTTATGAACATTGATTTGGATGAGGTCCACAAAAATTTTGAAAAGGTGGTGCTAGATATTTCAAAGTTTGTTGATGACCATAAAATCATTTTTCTTAGGACCAACAATGAAACAGCAAGTTTAGGTATGCATACTATCACGGCAGACTCTAAAAAGGAAGACATGGTTGAGGCCCTAAACTCTCTTATAGTTAGATGCCATGAACAAAAGAGACTAAGGTCTTCCACTAGGATCTTGGCAACACAATTTATTGATTCGATTGATCAATCTGAATATCAAGATCTTTACCGGTTCCATGTCCTTTTTGGAAAGGTACTCTCATTCTATGCCGTTACTAGTAAAAAGAATGTATTCCACAATATAGACATGGATGATGAAGACATCGACCGCTTCATATATTTGAATGAAAGGTTATGCACCATGATGGAGTCAATCAAAAAAGAAGTCCTAAATGCTGTTCGAGTTTTGGGATGCAATCTTGGAGCGATTGAATTCTTCTTGGTAAGAGGTAGACCCATCTTCATTGAACTTAACCCCATGTGGGGAGGTCACGCTAGCATCAATGGATTTGGTAATGATAAAATGCAGAGTCATCTCAATGAGAACCGGAAAAATTTAGAGAGACGCATACCAAATATTTATAATTTCATGGATAGAAGGTCATATTATAAAAAATTATATGAGGTCATCCATGACCACGTCAATAACAATAATCATTCATAAGTGAGATCATGAAAGATATTCTATGGAAGCCATCCTCTTTCGAAAAGACAAACATGGCTAAGTTGACCCAACTCATCGCTAAAAGACATGGGATTGAAATCAGTGACTATGAGGAATTGCATCGGTGGTCAATAGAAAATATTCCTGATTTTTGGGAGGACACATGGGAATACTGTAACATTATCCACTCTCAACCTTATTCTAATATTGTCAATGATACCAAGATCATGCCCGGGGCAGAATGGTTTAAAGATGGAAAATTAAATTATGCTGAAAACCTACTTAGGTTTCGCGATGATCACATTGCCATAAAATTTAAGTCTGAAAAAAGACAAGTAAGAGAGATCTCCTATCAAGAACTCTTCAAAGAAGTAGAAAAGGTCACACATTCATTACGTGAGTTAGGAGTCTGTAAAGGTGATAGAGTGGTGGGATTCATGCCGAACATCCCAGAGGCAGTTATCGCAATGTTAGCAACAAGTTCAATAGGTGCCATATGGAGTTCATCATCACCAGACTTTGGTATAAAGGGAGTTTTGGATAGGTTTTCTCAAATAGAGCCAAAGGTAATTTTTTCGGCCAAAGGCTACCAGTATAATGGAAAATATTTTGATTCAATTCAAAAACTGAAAAGTATCCTTGAAAAATTACCAACAGTCGAAAAGGTAATAATCGTTGATAATGATAAATCAGATAGTTCAACTTCCATTAATGGAAGTCTGTCATATGGACAATTGTTAGACTGTGATCCTGATCCACTGCAGTTTGAGCAACTTCCCTTTGACCATCCTCTCTATATCATGTATTCCTCTGGCACAACTGGACTACCAAAGTCTATAGTTCATTCTGCAGGTGGAACGCTATTACAACACATGAAGGAATTGATATTCCATTGCGACATGAAAAGGAATGATACCATTTTTTATTTTACAACCTGCGGATGGATGATGTGGAACTGGTTGATATCGTCTCTTTCCATAGGCTCTACGATCGTACTATTTGATGGGGCACCCTTCTATCCAAATGGCAAGGAGATGTGGCATCTCGCAGATGAATTAGGGATGACAATATTTGGTACAAGTGCAAAATACATAGACTCATGTAGAGAAGAAAACATAAGTCCTTTGAAATTTGCTGATCTTTCCAAGTTACGTTTGATACTATCAACGGGTTCTCCATTGATCGAAGAAAGTTTTGACTATGTCTATGACCATGTCAAAAAGGATATTCACCTAGCCTCTATATCAGGTGGAACAGACATAATTTCTTGCTTCGCACTAGGAAGTCCAATTCTACCTGTTAAAAGAGGAGAACTCCAATGTAGAGGACTAGGAATGGATGTCCATTCATATAATTTATCTGGTGAGCCTATCATAGATGAAAAAGGAGAGCTTGTTTGCATTTCTGCTTTTCCATCCATGCCAATATATTTCTGGAATGATCATGATGGAAAGAAATATAAGGATGCATATTTTTCGACTTTTCCAGATATTTGGCATCATGGTGATTTCATTAGAATATCTAGTAGTGGAAGTTTGAAAATTTTTGGTAGAAGCGATGCAACCTTAAATCCAGGAGGAATTAGAATAGGTACTTCAGAAATATATAGGGTGGTTGAATCAATGGAGTTCATTGATGATAGTCTAGTAATCGGCCAGGACTGGAATGGTGATCAAAGAGTGATCTTATTCATCATCATGAAACAAGGACTATCTTTGAATGATATTGTAATTGGTGATATAAAACATCAGATCAGAATTAATTGCTCACCAAGGCATGTCCCTAATATGGTCATTGAAACAAAAGGCATTCCCTATACTATCAATGGTAAAAAAGTAGAGGTAGCAGTAAAAAAAGTCATCGATGGGCAGAAGGTTACCAACATTGAGGCACTGGACAACCCCCATGTATTAGATTATTATAAAAATATTAAAGAATTAAAAGACTAATCTAAATCATGTAATACACTTAAAAGGTCAGCGACTCTATTGGAATATCCCCATTCATTATCATACCAGTTGAGTGTTTTTACAAAATTGCCTTCTACTACTCTTGTAAAGGGTGCATCAAATATGGAAGAATGAGGGTTCCCAATGATATCTGTTGAGACCACTGGCAGTGTCGAATAATGTAATATGTGCTGTAAAGAACCTGAAACTGCTGCCGCTCTGACCGCGTCATTCACATCATGTATGGTTACATCTTTTTCAAGACGTACATTTAGATCAACAACTGAGCCATCTGGCACAGGTACTCTCATCGCAATACCATCAAGTTTACCATCCAATTCAGGAAGGACCTTCCCTACCGCTCTTGCAGCACCAGTAGTAGTAGGAATGACATTTTCTGCAGCAGCTCTACTTCGTCTCCAGTCTGAATGTGGTACATCTGCGAGTCGTTGATCATTCGTATATGCATGAATGGTATTGATAACACCCATTTCAATGCCAAATGAATCATTTAATATCTTGGCCATGGGGGCAAGACAATTTGTTGTACAAGATGCATTAGAAACTATCTTGTGCTCTGGTAACAATCCATCGTCATTCACTCCTAGAACAACTGTATAATCGATCTCGTCTTTTGATGGTACCGTAAGAACCACACGTTTCGCTCCTGCAGTAAGATGATTCTCCAACTGTTCACGTTGACGAAATATTCCAGTGGATTCAATTACAATGTCAACACCTAATTCACCCCAAGGTAAGGCTGCTGGATCACGCTCAGCAACTAATTTCACTGCTTGACTACCAGTCTTTAAAATATCTCCTTCTAAAATTACCTCTTCAGGAAAACGCCCCATGACAGTATCATATTTTAATAGATAGGTAAGTGCTCCTTTATCAAATATGTCATTGATGGCAACTACATCCACGCCTTCTCTACTATTAAGGATTCGAAAAACAGACCTACCGATCCTCCCAAATCCATTAATGGCTACTTTCACTATCTGTCCTCCAAAGTGGCATAAGCATCCACTACATCTAGAATTCTACTAGCAAATCCCCAACCATTATCATACCAGCATAAGGTCTTCAACAATGAATCATTAGTGATCATGGTTGCTTTTTCATCATAGATCATTGTTTCCTCTCTACCAATCACATCACTAGATACTATGGGATCTGGCGTATAGCCGACAATACCCTTTAAGGAGGTCTCCGAATAATTTTTGATGGCATCATTTGCTGCTTCAACGGATGGCATTTCTCTTAATTCTGTCGTTAGATCAACACACGAGCCATTTGGAACAGGGACATTAAATGCAATGCCATCAAGTTTTCCAGAAAACTGAGGCATGAGGTCTTCCACTATGGAAGGGGCAAGAGTACTATTGGGTATGATATTCTCAACAGCTGAACGACTACGTCTTAGATCTACTCCTGCTGCATCGGCCAAAGGTTGATCCGCTGTATAGGCATGAACCGTGGTCATCATCGCACGTTCTAGACCAAAACACTCATCCAACATTTTCACCATGAGCGCTAAGACTTGAGTTGTCGATGAGGTAGTCGATACGATCTGGTCAGATCCATCAATACTAGATTCGTTAATGCCTGGGATCACATATCTATCTATCAGGTCATTGGCATTCCTACTAATGAATACCCTTTTTGCTCCACCATCCAAATGAGCAGCAAGTTCATCTCTCTTAAGGAAACGACCTGTAGCGTCAATTACAACATCAACATCATATGCATCCCAAGGGATATTCCCAGGTTCTCCTCCACTGATTATACGAGTATGCTGGTCTTTGACAATCAAATGATTTCCATCAAGAATAACTTCATCATCCATAGATCCATGAATAGAATCTCTCACCAACAAATAATGAAGTGCCTCTGCTGAACCAAAATCGCTAATGGCAACGAAATTATAATTAGGATTATTGTAACCCAATCTGAAAAGATTTCGGCCAATCCGACCAAAACCAAAAAGAGCAATATTTATTTTTTTTGCCATATCTATTTTTTTTTAATCCCAAGATAGTTTAATTATAAAATAGGATAATACTTGCCTAAAAATATATTAATCTGTTGATCGATGCCAGAACCTAGCCTCAAACCCTAAATTCTTGCAAATATTTTTTATTCATTTGCAATTAATTTGCAATATGCCAAAAACATATGCTATCATAGTTCATTTATAGTTTTTAAATCTTTCACGGTTCTTAATAAAGGCAAATAGTAACAATAAGATAAAAATAACTCCTATCTTCATTTCTTTCCTGATCTTGTATACCCAAGTGCTCCATACCTGTCATTCAAAACGATCACTCCATCCATGTCTCTATTTGAACCAATATATGCCGTGGGTTCTTCAAACTTATTATAGGTCTGAACATACCCATTCTCATCTTTTCCAGTACCTAAGTATAGAGTTCGTTTTTGATCTTGGTTATAGGCAGTAATGAAACCTCCATGCCCATCATCTTTTATGGTTATGGAGTTGACCACGATATCACCAAAATCCCTATCCTTACTTTCTGGTTCATCTGCGCCGATGGATATAAATACTAGCATCGTTACTAGAACGCCAATTAAAAAACTCTTTATGTCAACATGCTTCATGACAACTCCTTGATATGATAATTTTTTGAGAATAAGTATTTATGATCAAGTGATCTAGCTAGGATAATCATATTGAAGTCTACGATTGATCCATGAAATTTACTTGATGGATTCTTGCTCTGTCGAATCCGAGTTACTCAATTTATCCTGATAATCGCTCATCCTTTCAATCTTAGAATTGCTGCTGAGATCATTTCCATTGAATTCTCTGTGCCACTGATCCTTTGCATAAAGTACCCTAATGATCAAAATAGTGCTATATGACAATAGTAAAAAAATATATCCTACCTTGTGAAATGTGTTTTCTCTATTGACCATGAATAGCAAGACAAGAAGTATCAAGGGCATCCATTTTATCAATCGTTGTAAAAAAGATACTAGCATTTCAATCTAAACTATTTTCAATGAATGTTAGCATTTTTTTCTGTTGAGTAAGGTATCCAAGCCTAGTTTCAATATTTAGATATCGTACATTCCTCCTTAATGCTTCCCACGATAAAGACCCATCATCCTTTTCCGGTAATTCATTCTGAAGTACCACATTATAGGGACCTGATGAAAGGATCTCAAAGTCATTATTATCAGTACATATTATGAAATCACGTGGATTTTGATCTGGTTTGATCGATACCCGCTGGCTTCTATCCTTCTCTCTATTGACATTATATCCACGGAAATTATTATGTACAGATACTAAGAGGCCACTCTTACTGGGCATTAATAGATCAAGGAATTTGGTCCTTTCCTTATCAATAAGGTCCATTGCCATTTTCAATTTACCTGGTTGCCAACCAGGTTTGAATTTTCTTAATGCATGATAGGTACCATTTCTAGAGAATATTCTGTTAGGATCGATGATCGTTGATTCAAAAGGTATCTCTCTATCATTACTTTGAACAAAAAATGCCATTCCGCCAAAATAATTAATATGATGTTCTAATGCCATTCTCGCCGTCTGCTCATCACCGTGTAGCCATATGTATCTATTTGGCGAATTCCCATTTTGGACAAGATTGAATCTTGTCCCTACAAAAGTAATGAACGAGTTATTCACTGTACTCTCATCCATGTCAGAGCCCTGACCAAAGGAAAAAATCAAAAAGAAAAATATTCTATTTAACAAGAATCGCCTTTTGTGTCTTTGAAAAAACATTATTTCTTAACTTTATGAAGTAAAGCCCACTAGACTGCTCAGAGGCATTCCAGTTAATAATGTTTGTTCCAGAAAAACTTTCCAGTTTTTTGAAAAACACAACCATTCCCCTAATATCATAAATAAAAAGTTCAGCAGTTCTAGGATCACTTTGAAAAATTTTGATATTTGTAGATGCATTAAATGGGTTTGGATAATTGGGGTAAAGAAACAAATTTTCATTTGGTAATATTTCCTCTATTCCAAGAGCATTGATCTCATGGCAATGCACAAGGTCCCAGCCGTTAGTGGGGTATACTTCCTGAATGGAAGGCGGACAATTATCAAAAAAATTATGATGAGCGTAGATTGGAGTCCAATTTGTAGTATCACCACTATTGTCTCTATAGAGTTCACTTCCATTATCAGCAAAATTATCATGGATAACATTTCCAAGAGTTATGGAACCCCCCACAATCGGCCAAGATTCCGTATCTACAAATATTCCTCCTCCAAAATAGCAGTCACAGTCGCAATCACCAGATACAATATTGTCATGGATAGTATTACCAAAGACATGGGGGTAAGATTCACCGATTATTGCAATTCCTGCTCCTGATCCACCACATGAACCAGCCTGATTATGATGAATGATGTTTCTATCGATCGTCGGACTGGAATCTTCTATCAATATTCCACCACCACTCTCCTCAGCATTTCCATTCTTGATCACAAAACCCAATAATATTGATGACTGATCCTGCCCACCATTAATAGTCACCACTGGTCCTACTCCATCACCATCTAGTATGGATCGTTCAATATCTTCCTCACCATAGCCACTATAGATAAGCGTGGCAAGAGTGATGTTCTTATCCAAAAAGTCTATCTGACCTTGATAAAGACCGGGGTCTACTAGGATGATGTCTCCATCATATGCCATGTCTATGTTGGCCTGTATCGATGGATTCCCTTGATTCACTCTCAAAATATTTGGTCCATCATTTGCTCTATAATCGAGAATGAGATTGATAAGATAATAGTAATCTTCAGGGTCATTTGGATCAAGTGTTGTAATATTGAACTGATATAGTAAAGCGCCATCTCTATCTAGAAAATAAGTGCTTCTTTGTACAGCACCATAATCGGTCCATACAGGATATCCATCCTCCTCAACATCCTCTACCCATGGAAGGATACGACCATCGATCATCCCTGGCAGGTCACTATTATAAGTATCCTTTCCCACGCCTATTATAGAAACATCCTCTACTCCCATTGCAATTAGATCTTCATGTATCATGTTCAAGAAACCAAACCTGTTTCTACAATTGCCTCAGTATTCATGTCCAAAAAAGACTATGACAATATTATCTAAATAATCACTTGGGCCAATGATCTGTCCATAGGTCTCTGAATTAGGATTTAGATCTTCAAGGTCAAAATCACCCTGGGCATTCAATGAGAATAGGAATAAGATGGAAAGAAAAGTTTTTTTATTCATCACCATCTTCATTCATTCGATACCACAATGCAAGAACCAATGAACCAATAATAAAAACTATTGAAATTGTATATACAATTGCTTTTAGGGTCATGTGATACTGTTTCTCTCCACTATCCGAATGAGGTGCTTAAATCAATCATAAATTTACACATTATGAAATTACTACTTCCAAGTTAGAATTTTATCTTTTGAGAGAAATTTAAGTAAAATATTTTCAAGTTTATCTATGGCTGATATCCGTTTTTCATTATCGACAACTATAATATTATTTTCAATTGAATAGTCAGAAAAAAAGATATCTGACCTAGGATCTCGTTTTCGTATCTTGTTAAAATAGTCTTTATTCATCCTAAATACCCCGAGTGTAACATCCCTTATGCCTGAGCCATCCACCTCTTGGAACAATTTATTTAGAAATTCAGAGTATGTCTCAAACCAATCATCTATTAATATTATGGGATCAAAACAGATCCTGACCTGCCACCCACTATCTAATGCATTCTTCAAAGCCTCTACCCTTTTATTCAATGGAGGTGCTGTTGATTCATATTTAGCACATATGATCTCTGGAGAAAGTGTCCAAGACAAGATCACATTATCACTGGGTTTGATGTCCTTGATTGCATGGAAAAGGGAACTTTTTGTACGGATCTCGATGGCGGCATTGCCTTTTCCATTGATATAATTGATCCAACGACGTGCCAAAGGGAATAGGTTCTCCATGGCCAAAAGATCTGTATTGTAGGAGATGGATATTATCGTTGGTTTGGATGGGTCAATCGGGTTTGAGACCTTATTGTCAATTGCATCCATCATGTCATCCTCATTAACAAACACAACAAGGTTTCCAGAGTCATACATCCCCTGCAAATAACAATAATCGCAGTTATATAGACAATTCAATATGGGAGTATTGTAATAGACATTAGGAGTATCATAATCCTGGACCATTTCTGATGCAGGATATATGTATGGTTCTTTCTTTTTTGCCAAAATCAATTTCATGGAAGATTTTTGAATTTGGAAATTTTGCCCAGGACGATTGAAGATATCTTTATAGTGATCAATTTCCAAAACCGTAGAACGGTGGAATTTTGATAATGCGATATCTGTAAGCGGATAGCCAATTGCATCTTTCTCAACATAGATGTGAGAAAATTTAGGCTTTAAGTTGTGCACGTATATCCTGAAAGATCTTTTTTCGATCTGTTTTTGAAGTTGGTCCTTTAATATCCAACTGTGGAAATAATGCACTTGAATTTTTCAATCTAAATCTTTTTGCACTATTTAATAATTGATTTACTTGAGTCTCTGTTAGTAAATATTTTTCTCTATTGAGTTCTATCCAGTCCATGTCAATATCCGATAGTATTGGGCCACTTAATTGACCAATTAATTTGAATTTTTCAATGAAGTCCATGATCTGATCCATCCTTTTGATAATTAATGAACGTATGCTTTCATGATCAAAATTGTTATCTCCAATATCCATGTGGTCTGAAACGATCTTCAAGAAGGCAATGTTATGAACTGAAATAAAAGTTGAGCATACATCAAATATCTCAGATGCCTCCATGTCAACCAAGGTATCGTATTGCTCTCCACCATCAACAATTTGCTTTTTTACCGTCGTGAGCGAATTCTCTTTTATGGGAGAATTTGTTAGGACATCTGGATAATATGGTTTTGACTTAAGTTCATCAATTATCTTATTGATCAAGAATAGTTCACCTAGTCTCTCGCTCTTTTTTCTTCCTCCGGCAATACCAACATTAATGAATTGAATTGAATTGCTGTCAACAGATCGAAAAAAATCATTGATGCGAGATCGGATATTCTTTTTCCCTACCCCTACTCCAACCAGAGCAATTCCTAGATCATCGTTCCTAAAACATGGAAAATTGAAAGCAGGGTCCCTTCTTAATTCCAGATGATGGATGAAAGGGTCTGATTCTGCTTTCAGCGCAGTAATGATGCACTGCATTTGATCGGTCATCAAAAGAAAGAAAAACGTATGATCTTTCTTTTTGGCTTATACTTTTTCTTCCAAGGTTTCTTACCTTCCCAAGAGAGTCTCAATCCTCTCTTACGTCCTTCTGGACCATGCATGAATTGACTCTGCTTCTCTTGTTTCTGCATGTCAAGACTGATTGATTCAAGAATGAGGTTTTTTGTAGATCGGTCTAGTCGGTCAAAATCCTCATATATAATATCACTCCCAAAACGTGCCCCTATCAATTTTAATAATTTCCCTAGAAAATAGATGGATAAACCACCACCAACCCCAATGAGCAATTCTTCATCACTGACATAAGACTTTTCCAAATGACCAGACGCTCCAAGACCTGCAGTTGCAGCAAGCATCAAGGAACCGAGAAAGATACATGGTGTACCAATATAAGAGTATGACTTTTCTGCATACCGCACTTCTACAAGGTTCTTGATGGGTACCGTCATTAGCACGATGTCATCCTCCCAAAAGATAACTTTTCTATTTTTTAATGTAAAATGATTAGAGGAAGAAAAAATATCATCTGTTCTAGTAAACAATTGTATGCGTTGGGCATGGACAATTGAAAAAAGAAGTTGCAGAAGTAAAAGATATCTCATGTCAATACAGTATTGAATTTATAAAATAGAGGCCAAGGCATTCATTAAAGAATCCATGTCTTTTTTATTATTGTAAACTTGGATCGATGATCTTATCAAGTTATGACCTTGCCATTCAAAAATAGGAATTTCAATTTTGAATTCATTCCATAAGATATCTTTTATGTCATGGGGCGCGTCAGGTGGTAAAGGATGTGATACCATTTGGCCAATCCAATCACGTCCATCCGAAATAGGTGTTGTACCCAATATTGATTTAAAATTTGATACGAACTCTAAATTCATCTTACGGCAAGTTTCCCTCAATGGATGAATATGCTCATGATAAAATTCAATCGACCGAGGAATCGTTAAAAAGGATGACATGTCCCTAGTGCCTTGCCATTGAAAATCTTGAAGAAATTCAGATGGCCCTGGGTCATCGCCATCCTTACCCCAACTATAGATGATCGGAGTTACCCAGTCATGGTGTTTTTCATTTACATAGAGAAAGGAAGTACCTTTTGGTGCACAAAGCCATTTGTGAAGTGCTCCAGTAAAGAAATCACACCCTAGTTCATGAATGTTAACATCAACATGGCCTGGAACATGGGCACCATCTACAATGGTCAATATTCCCTTCGTTCTTGCTCTATCAATTATTTTTTTTATGGGAAAGATAAGTGCTGTTGGACTAGTGATCTGTGAAATAAATATGACCTTTGTTCTTGGAGTGACTCCCTCCCAAAAGGTATCAATGAATTCTTTTTCCGATTGAATTGGAATTGGAATTTTTTGTTGGATGACATCCACTCCATTATTTTCACCCCAAACACCCCAAGCTCTTATCAATGCACCATACTCATGATCTGTCATTAAGATCTCATCACCAGCATTTAATTTTAAACTATGAATAACATTTGAAATAGCAGTAGTAGGGTTTTGAAAAAATATTATTTCACTCTCATCACAACCAACAAAATTGCTTAATGCAATTCTAGAATTCTTAACATGTCCCCATAATTCATTGGTTAAAAATTGAACAGGCTGCTTCTCAAGAATTCTTTGCCATCTTTGATATTCTTCAAGAATGGGAAGCGGACAAGAGCCATATGATCCGTGATTCAAAAAGGTGATATCCTGATCAAGTAAAAAATTTTCCCTCAAGTTATTCATAATGGATGTTCATTATTCTATTTCAAAGAAGTTTTAATGTATTTTAATAAGGCACAGGTCTCATTCTTCGATATCCAAAATAAAAAATGAGAATATGAACAATTCCAATAAATTCAAATCCGAGTATGTACCAGGGCCAGTCACCAATGATCATTGGATTATTTACTAGAGGCCTTTCAGCCAGATACATGTAGTTTGAGCCTATTAGATAGTTAGCAGTGCCTATGAACAATATCAGCACCTGACAAAAAAGTATTACTTTGTACCAAGAAGAAACTCTAATTCTATAGCCAAGAACAATTCCAAGGAACAATGGTACCAAGATGATCCCAGCATGGCTTATGTAATATTTATAGATGAGAAAGAGCATGGGCCCGTGGTTTAACTGAGGAGTTAGAAGCGCATGAAGTGCTCCTGGAGAACCGATCAAGGCCAAAAACTCAAAAGCAGATTGATTTGGCCTTAGCATGATGATTCCAGCAATTATGCCTGAGATACCACAAAGATGAATTGGCAGTGATGTCTTGATATCCCACAGACCTAAGTTATGTAAATAGATCTGCTGGGCTACTTCAATTGCGATAAGGGTTATGCCCAATACCACCATCATGATTTTTCTTTTGTCTGGTGGAATCCTAATGGCGATCTGGATTATGCCTATAGAGAGGATAATTGACAGGGTAATGCCTAACCACCAGAGATAGGACAATGGCTCAATAACGGTAGGATGATTCATTCTATGATCAGAATCGTCTTATTCTTTTTGCTAATAACACTGCCTGGTCTACCAAATTT
>Ga0208766_1000641_pt1 | contig 19125 bp, 16 predicted proteins | sample ETN01SmetaG_3_FD_185792 | JGI IMG/M metagenome (GOLD analysis project Ga0208766, IMG submission 185792) | Marine microbial and viral communities from oxygen minimum zone, Eastern Pacific Ocean - ETNP2014F12-01SV263 (SPAdes) (version 2) | ecosystem: Environmental > Aquatic > Marine > Oceanic ... | reverse complement strand
AGCTGCCAAAAAAGCCATCGCTGACATTGTACCGTTTGAAAAAAGGCTAACAACACCTGAAGAAATTGCACAAACTATTGTCTTTCTTGCTTCCGACCGTTCTTCCCATACCACCGGACAGCTCGTTTTCGTCGATGGCGGGTATACACATTTTGACAGGGCGATAGGACATAATCACAACAAATGGTAAAAATTGAATGATTAAAAAATATTTACTGGGAGTGGACGATGGTACAGAAGGTCTTTGTTATCAGTCATCAGACAAAATTCGGCACATCGGGGTAACTAACTTTTCACTAGAGCGCATAAAACGCTGTATGTCGCTCGGGACGATTACCAGCCACCAGGGGCTCTATAATTTGTTGGAACACAACCCTACCCACTATCATAACATCCCGTTGGAGTATCGTACGTCCGATGAGGTTCTTCCATTCTGTGCCGAAAACGGTCTTGCTTTTTTCCCTATAGTCCCCTCTTCCAAGGGTTACTGACCGAAGCGTTTAGAGCGACCGACAACTTCGACGAAAACGATGCCCGCGCCGCTAACCCGAAACTCAACGGGAACGCGTTTGACACCTACTTCACCATCGCCACCAAAATCCGCGAGCTTTCAGACGAAATCGGTCAGCCGGTCAATCAGTTGGCCATCAACTGGCTCGTTAATCAAGATGCGGTCACCTCAGTGATCTCCGGTGGACAAACGGTTGAACACGTCACTCAAAATGCTGCCGCCGCGTCATGGGATCTCTCCAACGATGTAATGGCCTTGATCACCCAAATTTTGGTGCCACATCAGGCAAGTGGTTTAGTTTAGAGAGTATAGATTAGAGTTGCTCAACACACATATACAAAATGTATAAATAGTTTATGGTGGTTTGTCTGAGTGTGAATAATTAGTTTTAGCTATCGAAGAATAAGTTATGAAGTTTTTTATAAAAAGGTTCTAAAACTATAAAATATTATTCTTGATACTTTATGATATTCCCGTATTTTAGTTAACCTTAGAATTAATTATATAACAGGAATATACGAAAACTTTACTGATGTGAATTGGTTTACGATTTGCAGTTTTGGCACTGTAAAAACAAGCCATTAATTTAAATTCATCATCTTTAAAACTTGGTAGCAGTCATGAATCATTGAGCAAAATTTCTTCCACAGTAACTATCGGTCTGGTTGCCAATCCGTTTTCGGCGCGGGATATTCGCCGTGTGATATCAAATGCAGCTAGTTTGCAGGTTTCGGATCGAGCGAATATTGTGATGAGAGTGTTGTCCGCAATAAGTACTTGTGGCGTGAAGCGGGTTCTCATGATGCCAGAAAACGGAGGAATCTCTAGTTTTCTTAAGCGAGACTTGCTACGTAAACAACAACTGGGAGATAATTGCTTTACTGAGCTTGAAATGACAAAAACTCCAATTAATGGAACGGTTGAGGATACCTTTGCATCAACAAAAGCCATGGTCGATTCCGGAGTCAAAACCATTGTCGTACTTGGAGGTGATGGCACTCATCGAGCTGTAGCTAAAGTCTGTGGGCAAGTGCCGATTGCTGGTATTTCTACAGGCACCAACAACGCTTTTCCTGAATATCGCGAGCCAACAATTACTGGACTGGCTGTAGGATTGGCTGCCACAGGACATATTCCGGAAAGTGTTGCGTTTACCTTGAACAAATTGTTATGCGTTAAGATCAATGATGGAGAGCGTAGCGACATTGCCTTAGTGGATGTTGTGGTTTCGACGGAACGCTATATTGGGGCGCGTGCGCTTTGGCGAACAGAAAATTTGCGTGAACTCTTTGTGACCTTCGCTGACCCGGAAGTAATTGGAATGTCGTCGATTGCCGGATTGCTGGAACCGGTTTCTCGAAACGATTTTGGAGGTTTACATGTGTTACTGGATGATCCTGAAGTGGCAAAAAATCTTTTGCAAGTTCCCATTGCTCCGGGGCTCATTAACACTGTTGGAGTGCAGTCTTGGCAACAACTTAAACCCGGAATACCGTTTACATTAAGGCAATCCTCAGGCATTATAGCCTTGGACGGAGAGCGTGAACTTGAATTTGGCCCTGAAGATACTGTACAGGTCACACTGTATGAAAAGGCATTCCGGACTGTGAATATAGGTGCTTGTATGCGCCACACTGGGCAGCATCGACTATTGGTTGGGGCGCCCCTTGAATTGTTAGCAACCTAAATCATGGATATATCATGAGTGATAACCCGTTCCCATTGAGCAGAGATGAACTGCTGAATATTTATCAAACCATGCGCACAATCCGAGAATTTGAGGAGCGGGTACATGTCGAATTTTCTCGTGGAGATATTCCAGGATTCGTCCACTTATATGCTGGAGAAGAAGCCTCTGCTACAGGCATTATGGCTCACTTGCGTGAGGATGACCGTATAGCCAGCACTCACAGGGGACACGGTCACTGTATTGCAAAAGGTGTAGAAGTAAAAGGTATGATGGCCGAAATTTTTGGAAAGAAAAGTGGAGTATGTGGAGGAAAAGGAGGTTCGATGCATATTGCAGATTTGGATAAAGGCATGATGGGCGCAAACGGAATTCTTGGCGCAGGTGCACCTTTAGTTTGTGGAGCCGCATTAGCGGCTAAATATCGAGATAAAGGCGATATTGCGATCAGTTTCGTTGGTGACGGAGCCTCAAATCAAGGGACTTTTTTGGAAAGCTTGAATCTTGCGTCCATCTGGAATTTGCCAGCAGTATTTGTAGTTGAAAACAATGGTTATGCCGAGTCTACTTCGGTGGATTGGGCAGTGGCTTGCGACAGTTATGTGGATCGTGCTTCCGGATTTGGAATGCCAGGGGTTACAGTGGATGGTACTGATTTTTTTGCCGTTTATGAGGCTGCAGGAGAAATCATTAGACGCGCCAGAGAAGGCGGTGGGCCGTCATTATTGGAATGCAAAATGATCCGCTTTTTTGGGCATTTTGAAGGCGATATGCAAACTTACCGGGCAGAGGGCGAAGTGGATGAAATTCGTGCTAAACGCGATTGTATAAAGTCTTTCAGCAAAACTGTCACTGCTGCCGGAGTCCTGTCTCAAGAGGATTTAGAGGCATGTGATACGGATGTTTTGAGCCTCATCGAAGAGGCGGTATCTACTGCAAAAGCGGCAGAATTGCCGACCGAAGCAGATTTACTTACTGATGTTTATGTCAATTATTAAGGCTCCGATTTAACACGGACTACCATAAAACGAAGAGGAACAATGGCAAGAACTATTTCATTCAAAGAAGCAATTAACGAAGCCCTCGATCAGGAGATGACACGCGATAAGTCAGTTATTGTAATGGGAGAGGATAGCATCGGTGGCACCGGAAGTCCTGGTGAAGACGATGCTTGGGGTGGACCTATGGGTGTCACTAAAGGACTCTACGGGAAACATGGAAACCAGATCATGGACACCCCGCTTTCGGAATCTGCTTATATCGGAGCGGCAATCGGAGCTGCTGCCTGCGGAATGAGACCGGTGGCGGAGTTGATGTTTGTTGACTTCATGGGAGTCTGTTTTGATCAAATATATAATCAAGCAGCAAAATTCAAGTATATGTTCGGCGGCAAAGCAGAAACTCCGGTCGTAATCCGAACTATGGTTGGGGCTGGGATTAATGCAGCGGCTCAGCATTCACAGATGTTAACCGCAATATTTACCCACATTCCCGGACTCAAGGTAGTATGTCCGTCCAATCCGTACGATGCGAAGGGTCTGCTAATCCAGTCAATCAGGGATAATGATCCGGTTATTTTTTGTGAGCATAAATCTCTTTATGGTGTTGAAGGTGAAGTTTCGGAGGAGTCTTATGTAATTCCATTTGCCGAAGCAAACGTGATGCGTGATGGTGGAGATGTTACCATTGTGGCATACGGCATGATGGTCGGAAAAGCAATGAATGCGGCTGAAACATTAGCAAAAGAAGGTGTAGAATGTGATGTAATTGATCTACGTACATTATCACCAATAGATATGGAGACAGTACTCGAAAGTGTTGAAAACACTGGCCGTTTAGTAGTCGTTGACGAAGCGAATCCACGGTGCAGCATTGCTACAGATGTTTCGGCACACGTTGCTCAACAGGCTTTCAAGTCACTCAAGGCACAAATTGAGATGGTAACAGCACCCCATACACCCGTTCCATTTGCATCAACTCTGGAGGACATTTATATCCCCAGCAACGACAGTGTTGCTAAAGCAGTTCGCAAAACACTTTAATAGGAAAAGTTATGGAAAATAACATAATTCCCATTCTCATGCCAAAATGGGGACTGACAATGGAGGAAGGGCAAGTCAATGAGTGGCTTGTTAAAGAAGGTGAGAAAATATCTGTGGGTGATGAGATTATCGAAGTTGAAACAGATAAAATTACAGGTGCAGTTGAGGCGGTGGATGCAGGTATTTTGAGGCGCTGTATTGCAGAAAGTGAAAGCATCTACCCAGTCAAATCTTTGCTTGGCGTATTGGCAGATTCATCGGTCTTAGATTCCGATATTGAGACTTTTATTGAATCTTACGAAATTCCTTTTTCTGGAGAAGAAGACGCTGAAGGAAGTGGTGCGAAATACTTATACACGGAGGTTGACGGACTTCGTGTGCGTTATACTGATCGTGGCTCCGATGATTCGGTTGTGTTGCTAGTGCATGGTTTTGGTGGAGATTTGGACAATTGGCTTTTCAATTTCGACGCACTTGCGGACAAACACCGGGTACTGGCTTTGGATCTTCCGGGACATGGAGAGTCTGGAAAAACTATTCTGGAACCTTCCATATCTGGATTAGCAAAGTTTGTGGGCAAATTTTTGGAAGCTGTAGATGTACCGTCTGCAAATATAGTTGGACACTCGATGGGTGGGGCTATCGCGATGCAAATGGTAACGGAACATCCAGAAAGTGTGGATTCGCTTGGTCTCATTTGTAGTTCAGGGTTAGGTCCGGAAATCAATAATGATTATCTGCAGGGATTTGTCGATGCTCAAACACGCCGGGAACTCAAACCGGTACTTCAGCAATTATTTGCAGATGAGTCGTTGGTCAACCGGAAACTTGTGGATGACGTACTAAAATACAAACGCCTGGATGGAGTGGATGAAGTACTGCGGACTCTATCCGCAATGCTGCTCTCTGCCTCTCAAACCAAACTTAGCGATAAGGTGGTTGCTTCCAGAAAACCAACACTGGTTATTTGGGGCGAACAAGACCGAATCATTCCAGTTTCTCATGCCAGAAACATTTCTACTTCCGCTGGATCTCCCGTTGAAGTTGAAATCTTTGACTCCGCCGGGCACTTAGTACAAATGGAAAGAGCTAATGATGTCAATCGACGTTTGTTGGAATTTTTAGGATAAGCAGTATACCCTGAGCCAACATTCAAAGATTCGTTTGAAAGCTAGCATCCCTGGATCATCTAAAGGAGGGGGATGTCTCCAAGACTGGCCTTTCCAGGTTTTGCATCTCCTCAAGTGCTATATAAAACATTCCAGAGACCTTTCCCAACTCAATTTCAGTTTGTCATTTATTTAATTTTACTATGGCCGTCATCCCTATAGCCAGCATGGTTCCGTAACTGGAACCGAAGCTTTTGGTGGAAGCCTTAGCATACTGGAAAAAAGCCATGCCGATGTCTTCCAGCAAAGTTTATAAGTCCACTATGATCTATCCAAAACCCCGTATCATCGTCACTCCACGATCGCCTCCTCCTAACAGACCCTCACCAGTACTCAGTTCATCGCCTCATTGCTCCATTGCCTATTAGATCCAGAACATTCTCCGCTGATTCTTTAGGCATATTGTGGATTTACAACATCTTTTACTATATTGACTACTTTCAATATAGTCTAAATCAAATTGACTATAGCTGTCTCCGATGGTTTGTAATGTGAACCATAACCGGAATCACAACAATTTTTAAAACTATTAGACTCAGATTAAACTACCCAGAAAAAACAAAGAGTTTTGAAACTAGATAATGTAGTCATTATAGCTGAGTAATGTTAATCTGGAATATAAACAAAATTAATTTCCTTAAATTATAAACAGCTGTACGAATATTTTTTATCTTTTAGGATGAATACAATATTCAGATTTACTTTAAATATAGCATTTTATTAAAAACTTACTGCTATTCTTGACTACATTTCTCTTATTGGAGATTAATTGAATGAAGTATATAATTGCTATAGATATTGGAACACAAAGTACACGTGCTTCAGTAATAAATCAGGATGGAACAATTTTGATAATTGAACAAATTAAGCACGATATAGTCCGACCGTTGCCGAACTGGGCTCAACAAAATCCTGACTCGTGGTGGAACGAAACCTGCCATGCCATTAGAGAAGTTTTGAAGAAAGCGAATGTTAATCTTTCTGCAATAGCAGTTGTAGCAACCTGTGGCCAAATGCATGGACCAGTTGGTATAGATGAAGATGGCAATACAACAACTCCATGGGTTCAACTTTGGTGTGATAAACGTTGCAATGAACAATGTCAAGACCTTCTGGCCAAGAATGATCAAAATGAGTTACAAAAGATTACTGGTAATCCAGTTTATCCTTCTTGGCAAGGAATAAAAGTTCGCTGGCACAAAGAACATGAACCTGATTCTTATAACCGTACACGTTGGTTCCTTGTTCCCAAGGACTTTATTAATTATAGACTCACAGGTGTCGCTGCAGCTGATCCGAGCGAAGCATCATGTTCCTACCTCTACGATTGGCATACTGAAGACTATTCTCAGGAACTTGCAGATATTGTAGGGGTAGATTTAAAAAAATTTGCTCCCATATACCGATCTCAGGATATTATTGGAGAAGTTACTGAAGAAGCAGCGAGACAAACAGGACTTCCTATCGGAATTCCAGTAGTTGCCGGTGGAGGTGACTTCCCCGTTTCCATGCTAGGATTTGGCATTGTCGGCGAAGGTATTACCGCCGATGTCACCGGAACAAGCACTCTTGTAGCAGCCCATACTGTAAAACCCCTTCTAAATCCAGTAATTCAAAACTGCCGTCATGTGGTTGAAGGCTGGATACCTTTTACAATACTTGATTGTGGTGGATTGAGCATGAAATGGTGTAAAGATTTAGTTTCTTCTTTAAATGGGAAGGAAGTTTCCTACAATGATCTTATTAACCTAGCGGTAAAAGCACCAGCCGGCAGTGATGGCCTACTATTTTATCCATTCATGCTGGGAGAGCGCCGAAGAGAAAATATCTCATCGCTTGGTGGCTATTTTGGGATTAACCTTAATCACTCCGCACCACATTTTATTCGCGCTGTAATGGAAGGTGTCGCTCTGACAATGGGCAAAGATATTATCGAATTCAACAAACAGGGACATAAATTAAATCGTCTACTTAGTGTGGGAGGAGGAACTCGCAACGAACTATTGAATCAAATTAAATCTAGTGTAGTTAACAGTCCTATAGAGATTTCAAATGAACCAGAAGCAGGGCTGAAAGGAGTTGCTATTCTCGGTTCTGCTGGAGTCGGTCTAATTAATAACCCAGTCCAAACTTCTATTGAAAGAAGAGATGATATTCGTATAATTAAACCAAATTCTAAGAAGGCTAAAGTTTATAAAAAATCTCAAGTAGAATACAACAGGATATATAATCACATGATTGGATTTTGGTTAAAATAACTTACAATCTATCAAAATAATATGAATTTCAATGAGCTCACCCCGGCAAAGGAACCGACCTTTTACTTCATAGGAGTTACAACTGGTAAGTCATCCATTATGAAAGTTTTTCCAGCGTGGGCCAAATACCTTGGTATCTCTGAAACTATCATAGGTATTGACTGTAAGTCTCATAGTGATCCTGAAGTTTACAGAAGAATTGTAAGTTTTTTAAGGGAAGACAAATTTTCTCTTGGCTCTCTAGTTACTTCACACAAACTGGATTTACTTGAAGCAACTAGAGATTACTTTGAGTGGCTCGATCCATACGCTATTCAGCTTTCTGAAGTAAGTTCGATTTCTAAACGTGACGGATTATTGCGAGGTCATGCCACAGACCATATTGCAAGTGGTCTTTCATTTGATGCTATGACTAAAGGGGGGAACATAGTAACCAACAATCCAGAAGTCTGTATCCTCGGTGCAGGCGGTTCTGCTATAGCTTTGACGATCCACTTATTTAATCTTGACGAAAGTAGTATCCCTTCTAAAATATATGTTACAGATCACAATGAAAAGCGTCTGAAAGATATGGAAGAAGTTCATAAAAAAATAGAGTGTCGAATTTCTAAAGAGTACATCCTATGTATGACTGCTAAAGAAAATAATAACGTTGTAGATAAATTGAGAGAAGGAGCTCTGGTTATAAATGCCACAGGACTTGGCAAAGATGCTCCAGGATCACCTCTAACTGATGCTGTTGTATTTCCAAAAAATGGACTCGCATGGGACTTCAACTATAGAGGCGATCTGGTTTTTCTCGATCAAGCAAAAGCGCAACAAGAAAGTAAAAATATTACCATACACGATGGCTGGGTTTACTTTGTACGTGGCTGGCTTTCTGTAATTAGCGAGGTCTTTAATATATATATCCCTTCAGAAGGTCCAGAATTTAAAAAGCTTTGCGAGATAGCTGAAAATCTTCGCTAAAAAATAAAAGGATAAAAAAATGAATGAAGTTTTAAAATCTTTGTTAATCAATTTTTCTTTGAAAGATGGTCTCTCACCTGATAGAGAATCTATCAAACGTCAGCTATCTAAAATGAATGGCATGTACTCTGACCAAAAGGCCTATGAACATTTAATTAAAGATGATCCTCTAATTTATGAATTTTACGATTGTGGAATTTTAGAAAAAGAAAGCTCTATAGCTTTTGGAACAAGTATCATTTACCCCGGTAAAGTAGGAAATGAATATTTTATGACAAAAGGTCACTACCATAATATCATGGATACTGCGGAAGTATATTATTGTTTAAGTGGCTGTGGTTATATGATGATGGAAACGATGAGAGGTAATTGGGAAACTCAGAAGATGATTCCTGGAACCGCTGTTTACGTTCCTGGGAATTTCGCCCACCGGAGCATAAACACTTCTGATTCAGAGCCTCTTGTAACATTCTTTGCTTTCCGTGGTGATGCCGGCCATGATTATGGTACAATTGAATCCAAAGGATTTCGAAAGCTGATTGTTGAAAAAGATGGTCAACCAGAAATTATTGACAATCCGAAGTGGGGAAACTGATATATAAAGCTGGATTAATAGCTTATAGCTTAAAATTTAGTGGGGGACTAGATGACTATCTTTTTAGTTATACGGAGATATTGGAGAGTAATAGGTTGGTTTGTAGAAACTTATGAGTGATAAAATTTCCACTTCACGCGCAGGCTTATGCAGGATAAAACACACTCTGTCTTATTCCAGGGATCTCAACCGAAATTAGAAACATTAAATGTCCTAAAGCGTTTGGCAACAAATTGTTTCTGAAACCGGACTCATTGAAATATCAATTCTCTGGCCATTAGGTCTATCTTGCAGTTTAAAATACATATAACATACTGTCATATTTATGGGCCTCACTATAGATTTCATAAAATAATCTAGTGAATTTGTTGAGAGTGAACAAAATGTGGGTCACAGTTCTGAGGAAATTCCCTAAACAGAGTTTGTGATTCAGTATAAAAAGCCCTTATCTATAATAGTGAAGATCTGGCTATTTGTTTTAGGTTAAACTACTTGAAGATAATTTTGATAACAAGTTACATAAAAGTTATGAAAAGTAGGAGTTTTTAGCTATTAAATATTTTATTTCTACGGTTCGATTATGATTTTAAATTTTTTGGAATTTGCACAGTTGCCCCATTATGAGCACAGACATATGCAGCTACTTTTGACGCTTTTTTTTGGGATTCAAGTATACTCATCCCTTTCATATAGTTTATTATAAAAAATGCTGTAAAAGAATCCCCAGCTCCTACAGTATCGGCAATTTTGCATTTAGCAGCTGGACATTCAGACATTGAATTGCTGGTGATTATTTTGCTGCCCTTGGGCCCCAGAGTCAAAATTGCCAGCTCAAGGTTAAAGTCACTTATAATCTGCTCGATATTTTTATTGAAAAGTTTTTGCAGTACAGATTCTTCTTCATCATTTAATTTTAGATAGTTTGCAGCATTTAGAGACTCCTCAATAATTTCTTTCGAATAAAAGTCTAGTCGCAAATTTATGTCAAATAGTATCTTGGAAGAGGATTTGGCTAGTTTCAGAGCCTCTTGTATCGTATTTCTACTTTCAATATTTCTTTGAGCAATAGTTCCAAATACTATCAAATCTGCCTTTTCAGCAAATTTTTTAAGCTTATTAGTCAGAGGTATGTGATCCCAGGCGCAGTTGTCATTTAATTTATATGTTGGCACCTGTTCATTATTTAAAAATATATCAGCTATACCTGTGGGGTGACAAACTCTTGATGATTGCATTATTATGCCAGCTTTAATTGCGATTTCTTCCAGTTCAACCCCTTGCTGATCATTGCCTAAAGCAGTGAAGAGAGTAGCATCAGAACCAAACTGTCTTGCATGAAATACAAAGTTAGCAGGGGCGCCTCCTAATATTTTTTTGTCTGGGAAAATATCCCATAAAATTTCTCCAATACTAAGTATTTTTATCATTTTTAATTAGTTCTAATAGAATTTTGTGGTTACTAATTTAAAATTTGTGGCTTATCCGCGCGGTAAAATTCATAAAAAAATAATCAACCAATTTAAAATGTGTACTACTATTCAGTAGAAAAGAATTTTTGGTTAAATAATAAAGGTTGTGATTAAGATATACTTAGTTAGATTTTAATAAATCGAGACAAACAACTACTTCTTTTGTCCAAATAGTCAAAGTTGAAAGACTTTTTAACTCAGCATCTACGACTAAAATAATATTTAGCAGTTATACTAGAATGTTACGTCTATTTGTAGAAATGGAAAATCGTAACGGGTATAAGTTCTAATTTTTTCCAAATATCTAGGGTAATAATAATTAACTGGGAAGTTCTAACTATGCTTAATGCCTTGACAGAAAAAAAGTGGAGTACCTGATGAGGCTCTGATTAGATGAAAATGGAAGTCAAAGGCATAGATATCATAGATTTAACAGAAGAGATTTCTGTATGATAAATTACCAAAGATGAAAATATATTATTAAAGTTTCTATAGAATATTTATTTATAATACAAACTTAGAAGTTAATTCTATTTCCAGAATTAGAATCAAAAAGGAAAATTTTTTCCATATTCAATTTTATTTTAACAATTTGATCTAATTCATTTTCATAATCTTTATCCTCCTTCATTGTTATTAGATTTGATCCAATCTTTAGTGAAACAATTGTTTGATCACCAGTTAACTCAATAGAATAAATCTTAGCCTCAAATTGGAAATTGTTATCACTAACAATTTCCATATCCTCTGGACGGACACCCAACACAACATTGTTAAAAGAATCTTTGCCAAGACCCGAAAACTCACATTCTTCTGACAAAAAATTCCCATTTTTAAGATCGCCATTAAAAAAATTCATTGAAGGAGAGCCAATAAATCCTGCAACAAACAAATTTACTGGATCATTATATATGTTCTTGGGGGTATCAACTTGCTGGAGTATGCCTTCATTCATGATCGCAACACGAGATGCAAGAGTCATTGCTTCAATTTGATCATGAGTCACGTATATCGTGGTAATACCCAATTCATGTTGAAGATGTTTTAACTCTGCCCTCATCATTCCCCTAAGTTTGGCATCAAGATTAGAGAGAGGCTCATCCATTAAGAATACTTTTGGGCGCCTGACCAATGCCCTTGCTAATGCGACTCTTTGACGCTGGCCCCCAGATAATTGCTTTGGATAACGGTGTGTCAAATCTGAAATCTGTACTTGACGACAAGCTAACATGATAGCATCTATTTTTTCTTTGCCTTTGACACCTCTCATTTTCAAAGGGTAACCTACATTGTCCTCAACAGTCATGTGTGGATATAGAGCATAGCTTTGAAAAACCATGGCAAGATCCCTATATTTGGGTAAAACATCATTCATGAGCTTACCATCAACAAACAACTCTCCCTCATCAATATTCTCCAGACCTGCGATCATCCTTAATGTTGTTGTCTTTCCACATCCAGACGGTCCCAGCAAAACAAGAAACTCGCCTTGCTTAATGCCTAGACTAAACTTGGCAACTGCAGTCACATTCCCATATTTTTTATTTATATTTCTTAATTCAACATCCATATAGTTTTTCTTTAATCATATTGATTGATAGAGGGACTCTCATCCCCATGGAAGTAAAGTAACTACCTAGGACGATCTTTGTCATCCAGCTTTAACTACCATCATTCTATTTTTCTTATTAAGTTTTGTAAAAAAGAATATAGTGATATATCTCTTCTATTATTTTAAAACATTCTAACCAAGGGGAATTATTTTTTTATGATAGATTAGTTACAGTCATTATAACTAGACTTTCTTAATGATTGTCCATTAACAAGCTCTGATTCAAGGAAAAAAATTATGATATCATTCTTTTTAAAAATATATTTTATTCAATTCCTAATTTTATTGCTGCATCATATCTTTACACTCAGTCATAATTTTATAAGAATTATATTTATAGACCCTCTTTACCCTTTTACAGCACCTACTAAAATACCTCGAATAATAAAACGATAAAGGAATAATGCCACAACTATAACCGGTATGATCATGGTAATAATGATTACAGACATGTACCACCATTGTGGCCCTCTTGTTGTATTCATGGAAGCTATCATTAGTGGAAGTGTCTGGGTGTCAGTCATTGATAGGAAAAGGGATAACAAATATTCATTCCAACAGAGTATTAGTACCAGCAAAAATGTTGCTGAAAGTCCCGGTTTCGCTAATGGAAGGACAATTGTTGTAAATATTCTGTACCGGGTCGCTCCGTCAAGAGCAGCATTTTCCTCAAGATCGATTGGTATACTGAAGAAAAAGTCCCTCATCAACCAAACTACAATTGGAATGTTGATTGCTACGTAGGTAATTATTATCGCAGAATAAGTATCTAACATACCAAGGTTCTGAAAAAAAATATAAATTGGTATGACTACGACTACTGGAGGAAGAATCCTTTGTGAAATCATCCAGAATCCTATGTCGTCATTTCCCAAACTTGAGCTGAATCTTCTAGAAAGAGTTAACAAAAATAGTATAAATATTGAAAACCCACATACTAAAACTATCTTCAAATCCATTCCATGCTTTGCTACAAAAAATACGCCTATAATCAAAAGTAAAAGAAAAAATATTATTGATGCTATTTTGGGTCGGTAATGTATCCTCACTAAAGCATAGCCAGCCATACTACCAATAAATAAACTGACAATAGCGCTGATAAATGCGATAAATACTGTATTATAAAATGGCTTCAGAGTATTCAATGATTCTTGCAGAAAAACAAACTCCCATGCGTGAAGTGATGGTTGAAAGTCAATAAATGGGATATAAAAAGGTCCCTGATTTACTACATAAGCTTCTTTAAACGAGGTTACCAAAACCCAGTAAATAGGGAAGAGACATATGAAAGCCCATATACCCAGAATAGTGTATAAAGGTATGCTCTCTAAGACTGAAATATCATCAAGGTTTCTTTTCTTGTTCAAATAATTCCAAATTTTCATCTATGCGCCAATTCTATTCTATTTTTTAAGAGATTAACAAATGAAACACATATAAATACTGCAACTATCAGAAGTAAGTACCCAACAGCAGCAGAACCACTTAGATCCATGGTTCTCCAATTGAAATATGAATGTAAAGACAGAGACTCCGTAGCTATTCCTGGGCCTCCGTTAGTCATTACGTTTGGAAGATCGATAATTTTGAAAGCTTCAATTAATCGGATTAAAATTATTGTCACACTAACTGGTAAAAGTGTGGGCCAAGTAATGTCTCTGAATATCTGCCAACTACCAGCACCATCCATGATAGCTGCTTCTTTTTGCTCCGTTGGGAGACTTTCCAATCCAGCAATCAATACAATGAACATGAATGGTATCCATTGCCAGGCATCACCAATCATGACGGCAATCCTTGCTCCCCAAGGAATAACTTCCCATGACGATTCTGCTAAACCAAACCACGTTACTATAGGTGCAAACGGACCTTTAGTCATATCTGTCAACATCCTGAAGACATATGCTATGCCGACTGGTGTAATCATCATTGGGATAAAAAATACAGTCCTAAAAAAACTACGTCCTCTTATTTTTTTTACACACAGCAAAGCTAAACCCAGGCCTACTAAAAATTGAACTAGTACGCCTATAAAAACGTAAATAAGTGTTACAACTAAAGACCCTGGAAGTCCTTTAGGAGTAGTCAAATTAATGAGTGTCAATAGTAGAATAAAAAACATCCCTCCTGATACCACTATCCGTCCGATTGATCCAGTAATACTAATTTTTTGAGACTTGAAATAGCGAATAAACCAGACAAATATTATCAAAGTGAACAAACTAAGAATGATGTAGCCGATTGTAGTAAGCTGGTCAAATGTTCCAAGTAAATGATATTGTTGACTCCCAAAAATAAGCTTTTTAAAATTTAAAAATCCAATGAATTTTAATTCGACTCCGCCCTTTACAAATTTTAACCGTGAGAGTGCTATGAACAATGATACTATTAAAGGAAATATAGAAAAAAACAGGATTATTATAACGGAAGGCAAGATAAAAACTAAAGGCGCCTGTTTATCTAAACGCTCTCCAAACGTAGTTTTTATAGTCATGAGGTAATTGTACCAGCTCTAATTATAAAAGAACCGGCCCTAATTATAAAGGGCCGGTCTTTAGTTTGTTTTAATAACCAAGTGTTTTACGATAAGCACTTAACTGAGTATCACGTCCCATTTCTTCAGTGATTTCTTCCCAACCGTCCTCGATTCTTTGCATAGCTTCTTCCTTGGTGATTTCACCAGAAATGAAACGATGGACTTCAGTATCCAAAACTACCTGCTGGTAACGCTGATTTTTTGGAATCCTAAGGTCTAGAATCATATTTGGACTGTCTAAACTTGCTTTGATAGCACCAAGATAATTTTCTGCAGAAGCCTTGCTGAAACCTGCACTAGTCCAATTATTGATGTTTTCAAACTGGGAAATCCTATATGGATTCATTCCAGTAATTCCTACCGTAACATCTTTATTAGACTGATTCGCCTGGGCCATATAAGAAAAGAAATCGTATGCAGCATCCTTCACTTTTGAATCTGCAGAAACATTTACCGCACCTGACCAACCTCCAAATGCTGCAAAAGGAGCGTGGTTCACGCCATTAATTGCATATGGGCACCGAGCCTGATTACATGAAACGAGTTTTCCACTATTCCTATCCAACACAAGTCTAGAACCTGGTAGTATAGAAGTCCCCGTTTTACCTTTTACTTTTGAACCTTTTTCAATCGCCAAGGTACCGATATCTCCCCAATCCATTGTCAAAGCACATCGTCCAGAAGTCCAGAGACCACGGGTATCACCAACATCCAAATTTATCTCATTTGCAGGTGCGTATTTTGTTGTTTCTTTATAGATATCCAAAGCACGCGAAAAAGCAGCATTATTTACTAAAGGTTTCATATTCTTGGGATCAAAGAAAATACCCTCACCAGTACCTTTGGTTTGTAAATGTCCACCAACTATGGAAAGTATCATCCAATAAGCCTGAGCATTCCTTTTCTTTGAAATACAGGAACCGTAATCAGGACTACCGTCACCGTTCATGTCTTGACCGTGAAATCGACTCGCAATGTAGATGTATTCTTCCCAAGTCTTAGGTGGAGCTATCCCTGCGGCATTCAACAGGTCAGACCGATAATAAATCATGTGGAAATCACCATCTAGTGGTATAGTATAAATCTTACCTCCATAAGTGGAACTAAAAGATCGGAAGAAATATCCAACATCATCCCATTCAAGTGCTGAGTCTGATTTAACTCTAGGAGTCAAATCCTCAAAGTATCCTGGCTCAATAAAATCGACCATCCATTGAGGTGCAAATACGGCAGCATCAACACTGTTAGTACCTGTTGCAAAATCAGACTCCATTTTGGGATAAATATCCGAAAATGGTACCCCAATCACATTAATGTTTGCCCCAGTGAGCTTTTTGAAATCCGGAGCCCTTTTTACCATGGGGCCCTTAATCTGAGGTGCTTCCATAGTAAGTATGTTTACGGTAACACCATCATACTTTTTTGAATAAACAGATGGAACCATGAAAAAAACCGTTCCAATGATTAGTGCTATGCTTCTACTTAACAAATTATTAATATTTCTCATTTTGTTCCTAGTTGATTATTGTTGATTTAAATTAATTTAAAATAGATTACAAACAATTAACATGTATTTTTTACATATGTCCTCCTTTTTTAATAAAATTTTAAAATTTTCATTCTAGATTTGCATGGTTTTTAAACATTTTTTTAGAATCAATTCCCTTTCTCAGCATGAGCATCCAAATTAGGGTATCCAAAACTATCATAAGGCTTTGCTCAAAAAGTGAACCCATCGGTTGTACCGAATGATTATTTGTTTTCCTTTCCAATTTAGGTGAAGGTGCTGGTATACAAATGTTAATTGATGCTAATCTTCCTATAATTGAAGATGAATCAATTGTAAATAATATTGTGCTCACTCCAATTTCCTTAGCATTTTCTGATATGCTCACAAGAGAAGACGTATTCCCAGATCCAGAACCTATTAAAAGAATATCTTTCTCATCTATAGAGGGTGTAGTAGTATCACCAATTATATGTACTCGAAAACCTAGATGCATCAATCGCATTGCGAAGGATCTCATTACTAAACCAGTCCTGCCTGCCCCAGCCACAAAAATCCTTTGATTAGAAACCATTTGGTCCATTAATCTTAGGAGACATGAGTTGTCTATTTTTTTGATGGTTTTTTCGATTTCCTTGATAACCTCATTGGAATATGTATTAAAAGAATTCAATTCATTACCCTTCTTACGTTTTCAACTGCTTCCCGCGGCTGTGCTGAATCCGTTATGTAACTTCCTACAACTACTATTTCTGGTTGAAAGCGACTCATCCCTTGAATCAAATCAGGTTTTACTCCTCCAGCCACAGCGAGATTATTCCCACCATAAATTTTGTAAAATTGTTCTAGTATCTCAATTGAATTATCCCCAGTTACTGCATCATCATGTGCGGTGTGTAGACAAACGTAATCTATACCCATTTCTAATAATTCTGGCCATTTACTTATTGGGTTATAATGATTAATCATATCGACCATAATTTTGCCATTGTTGCGCGAGGCCACCTTCTTTGCTCCAGCAATTGTCGCACTTGAAGCTAATCCGAGGCAAGTAACTATATCAGCACCAACATCGAAACCTATCTTTGCTTCTAGTTCACCGGCATCCATGATCTTCATGTCTGCAAGTATAGTTTTTTTTGGGAATGTTTTTTTTAAATTTTCTATTTCTTTAACACCTTCCTTTACTATTAATGGAGTTCCAATTTCAATAATATCAATCAGGTCCTCAACTTGTTCTAACAACAAAATGAGATCTTGAAAAGATCCTAAATCATATGCTAACTGAAGCTTCATATGCTAACTATAATTTTACTATTTTTCTACAGAATTTATTTTACAAAAAAATATTAAGTCCATTTTGGCCGCCTATTCCAGGCTTCTGGTTTCACATCTTCAGGACATAAAGGGAAGAGCGGTTCGACCAAATCACGATTTTTTTGAGGCCAATCGTATAATGTCATTGAATTGACTCCATCAGGATCAGTGTCTACTTCTTTCCGTATGAAAATTTCTCTAATTCTAGCCTGTACAGATTCCGGTAGACTTTCAAAATTTGGATGAAACCATAGAGTGATCAGTGTCCGTTCATCATAAGTTTGGTTTGGGAAAGTTCCATGTAATAGTCTTGCATCTCCCACCACTACGTCTCCAAATTGAACTGTCACCGGTTTTTCCTCGTCTACCGAAAGATAAAGAGTATCCTGCGAATCTTCAACTCTAGAAACACTTTCCGTGTGAGCTTTGTCATTGTCATGAAGAAAATGTGGATTCCTGTGTGATCCGGGTACAACCCGCAAACAACCATTATTCTTTGTAGTATCCTGAAGATAAATCATAACAAATAGCTGAGCGACTTGATCTGTATATGAAATTGGATGCTCCCAGCCCCACCAATCCTGATGCCAAAACAATGCTGGTGCCTTAGGAGGTTTGCTTATGATGTATCCTGAACTGAAACGAGTATCTGAGAACCCCAGTTTCATAAAAATATTCATTAATTTTTGATGGCAAATCAATTCAGAAAATTCTGGATAGTCTGCCAACTGAATCAAACTTCCTTGGGACTTGAAAGTTTTTCTTTGATCTGGAGTCAATGTTTCAACTGCTTTAAAACTAGTTTTAACGATTTGTTCCAAATCTATTGGATTGAAAACCTTTTCAAAAACACAAAAACCATTTTTTCCTAATTGTTTTTTGTGCGACTCCATAGTACTCCATTGAAAAATAACACAATTAATTTTGCAACTAACTTTAGAAACATCGCAAGTGTAGAATTGGAACCATTTAGTGTCAAGTGATAATTTATTTGCAATTTAGAAAAATACACAATAATTATTATACTTGTTAAAATTACAAAAACCCCTCCAGAAAAAAGGATTTATGGGAAAAAAAAGTAAATTAGGAGTACATGCTCTTGTATGGGTTGGAGGTTGGAGTCACGAAGAATGCAGAACTGCCATCACTAGGACTGCTGAACTGGGATATGATTACATAGAAATTCCAGCTTTAGATCCTTCGAGCATAGATGTTAAGTTCACGCATACCCAATTGAAAGAACATGACCTTGGTGTAACAGTTTCTCTTGGTCTTCCCCGTCATGCCGACATTTCCAGCGAAGACCCAGAAGTTGTAGCACGAGGGGAAAGTATGCTTATTGATGCGCTCAATATTACTCGCGACATTGGCGGAACCCATATGTGCGGAATTCTTTTTTCCGCTTTAACTAAGTACATGCACCCGAAAACAGATCAAGGAATTAAAAATTCTG
>Ga0208766_1000640_pt1 | contig 19142 bp, 29 predicted proteins | sample ETN01SmetaG_3_FD_185792 | JGI IMG/M metagenome (GOLD analysis project Ga0208766, IMG submission 185792) | Marine microbial and viral communities from oxygen minimum zone, Eastern Pacific Ocean - ETNP2014F12-01SV263 (SPAdes) (version 2) | ecosystem: Environmental > Aquatic > Marine > Oceanic ... | reverse complement strand
AAAAGAAACTTTCATCCAGACATTGTTTTTATTGATTACTTAAATATATGTGCAAGCTCTAGAATTAAAACAGGGAGTAATTCTAACTCTTATACAATTATTAAGAGTATAGCAGAAGAAATTAGAGCACTTGCAGTAGACTTAAATGTTCCTATATTTAGTGCTACACAGACAACGAGAGCTGGTTTTGGAGCTACAGATGTATCCTTAACAGATACCTCAGAAAGTTTTGGTCTTCCAGCTACAGCAGACTTGATGTTTGCTATTATAAGTACAGATGAGTTAGAACAGAATGGCCAGTTCATGATTAAACAATTAAAAAACAGATATGCAGATCCTACATTTAACAAAAAATTTATGGTAGGTGTAGATCGTGCAAAAATGAGAATCTTTGACACAGATCAAACTTCTCCAGCATTGGGTCCTGATGAAGCATTATCAGATTCAGGACAAACCGACTCCACACCAGTTTTTGACAGAGGTAAATACGATGATCTTAAATTTTAAAGATTTAGAATTTGATGTTCTAGATAATGTTTTAGCAAAAAGATATAGTCAATTCCTTAAAGAGCATGTACATGAAACAAAAGAGTTTTATTTCATGGGTGATAGAGAAGATGTAATTCTTGCAGAAATTGATAAGATTGTTTATATGTTAGGAAAAGAGCCTACAAGAAATATGAACAAATTACATGAATACTTCGCAGATCACGATGACGAAGAGGAAATGTCTCGCTTGAATAATCTCATTCATTATTATGAATTAGTGATTAATAATTTTCCACCTAGATGGGGAATGATGAATGGACATTCAACACTAGAATTATTTCCAAAAGACTATGAGTACTTTACATTGGAAAGACATCCAGGTTGGCTATATATTAGTTACCCTCATGTAGGGAAACATTTTGCCGAGATAGCCTGGAGTAACGATTATAATATAGAGGCACATCAATATGTTCCACAAGAATTTATGAGGCCAAGTTTTCACATATGGTTGGGTGATCCATTATCAGTTGAAAATATAAACTTGTTCCAACCAAGGCTACAAATGGCTCATGATAAATTAAAAACCAAATTGGATTTGCCTGATCTAGACGATCCAACACTAAGATGTGGATATATTCCGTTTGCTAAACTCAAAGATGATATAAATACTAATGACCTTACAAATTATTTTTTAAAGTGTAAGAGTAATAGTAAACATCAATGGGAGTTATTTAAGGAAGATGCCAGATAAAAGAGAAAATTTCGTAGAGATAAGTTTAGACGAATATGAAGAATTAAAAGCGCAAATACCTAGCGATGAACCAGAAGCAGTAGATGCAAAACCTTGGTGGAGTGCACCTGACGATAGAGGATGGATTTGGATTGCACCAGAGTATTTTAGTAGATGGAGGTTATTTCCTCGTGCATTTATTAGCATGTATATCTACTTGTTATTTAAGGTAGTAACTTGGTTCATGAATTTACCAGCACCTATAGCAGAACAGTCTGCTCTAGTAAGTGTTATTGTAGGAGCTGGAGCAGCATGGTTTGGGTTGTATGTAAATAGTACATCAACAGAGCATAAGAAGGGATAACATGCCTGAGATAATTTTATCAGATTTCTATGTAGAGTTCATAGGCTTTTTACTAACCTTAATCGTAGGGTTGAGTATTAGGGACGCAGCTACATCTTTTGTTAAGGGCGCAAAGTTTAGATTAAACAAAGCATTCTTAGAAGGTGATAAAGTTATATTAGACGGCCAGCCTGCACTTATTGTTAAAATAGGTTTAGGCGAAACAGTTTTCGGAATCTATGGAGAAGATGGATATACATGGAGGTATGTTCCGAATACTAGAATAGAGTTTTTAAAGTTAGAGAAAATAGTAGATCCTGATTTGCACAGGGATACAGATCAAGAAAGAGCACAAAGATTAGTTGATTCTTTACAAGATGCTAACATTAGAAAAAATGGAGATGAAATTGCAAAAATTAAAAATGGAGATAAGTGATGCCCCCAAAGTTCAAGCCAAGCGCTAAAGAAAATATTAGAGGTAAAGATGGTAGATTAACCGGAAGAACCCAAATCAAACATTATTATTTGAAACAAACCTCAACCGAGGAAATAATAAAGGCCATAAATACAGGCAAGAAGAAACATAGAAATAAATTTGTTAATGAATTAAACAGACGTGGAGTGAAATTAGTATGGAAGACGGAAGAAGAGATAGCGACGGCGTAGTAGGTTTAGGTGGACATTCAGATGTTCCTCTAGATGAGACCAAAAAAGCACACATTCAAAAGCCTGGTGCATTAAAAATATATGATGGCGCTTTGAGTCAGGATTTTTCAGATGATCTTATTGAAATATTTAATAAGAATGAGGCAAGTGTCGTAACTGAAGAAAACGAAAACTACAAATACCAAGAATACAACTACACACTTAATCACAAAGATGAAGAAATCCATGAGAGATTAATGGCTCATATAGGCGAACTGTATAAGCATTATCTTAAAGATCTTAATTTGGGTAATATGATTAAAGTGTCAGGGTTCGAAGAACTTAAAATCAAAAAGTTTGAAGAAAAAGATGGATTCTGTAATTTATATTTAGATACCATAGATCATGCCAGTGCTATTCGAGCAGTATCTTTTGTCTTCTTTTTAAATGAGAATGAGGGTAATATAGATTTCCCTGTACAGAAAATAGGTGTTGAACCTGTAAAAGGTAGGGTAATAATACACCCAAGCGGCTGGGAATACCCTAAAACACACCACAAATCCAACTTTCACGACAAATATATACTAGAAACTTTCTTACATTTAGCCTAAGTTACTGATATCACAGAGGAAAAGATTTGAAAAAGTGCTTGACTTATGGTCCGCCAGAGTGCATAATGTATGTATATTAAATAAAAAGGTATAAAGATTATGACAGAATGGAACGATTTATCAGAAAAAGACCAATTACTTACTTATATAAGTGATACTCATAAAGATGCTTACGGGTTTAGACCTAGAGGCCTTTACAATGATATGTCTGTTCCACAGCTTAAGGTTGAACTTGATAGACTATGTGAGGCAGCTTCTGAAGAAGCAGAACGCATACATAATATTGAGAAACAATCTTGGTTGGATCTTAAAAGTCATTATGCCGATTTAGTTAATATGGGAGCAAAAGACTTTAGACAAGCTCTTGCTTGGGACATGCAAGCTGAAGATGTGGAATCATGGGACTTTGGGTTCTATTGTTACCACAAAAGGATTGCATACTCTAAGCAAAGGATATTGGAGAGGTTAGCAGCTTAATTGCTGTTTTGGTCCTATTAAGTGTTGACTCTTGGTGTACAAGAGTCTATAATATGAGTATAAATTAGAAATGGAGAAACGCTGTTATGACAGATCAACTATTTAAGTATGCAGGCTATAGCGTGACTGAAAAAGGCCAAACAAAGGCAAGATTCGGAAACGATATGGTTTCACGCATAAAGAAACTTACGGCTAAAGGCAACCAAGATACTTGGTTCGCTGAATTGCCGGAAGCTATGACCAAGAAGCAAGCATCTAATTTCTTACTTGAGAGGGAAGACATTAAGTCTAACTTTGATGTGAGAGATGCTCTGCAGAAGGTTGTATATAGGAATGTGCCTAAAGGAACAACTCGTGTTGTTAACGCTGGCGCATCAACTGGCAATTCTGCCAACAATAATATGGAGAGCTAATATGGCTAATCGTAAAGTGAGCCAACAGCAAAAAGTTTTAAACTTTTTAGCTAATGGCAACAGCTTAAGCAATGCAGTAGCAACGCATAAGCTAAAAGTAAATAGACTTCCTGCTAAGATTAATGTTCTTAGAGGACAGGGATATCCTATTTACACGAACACAAACAATAGAGGCAATGCCACCTATCGTTTGGGTACGCCTAGTAGAGCAATGGTAGCAGCAGCATTTACTGCTGGTGTTTCATTCAGCTAAACTAGCATCAATGGAGCACTATAAGTCGGGAACTAGCGCATGTGCTCCATTACATTTTTGAGGTTTGGTACACCGAGGTCGTCCGAGGCCAAAAGACCAACATAAATAAAAGGAGAGAGCGAGAACCTCATTAAACTACGAAAGACAAAATACAAAAAAGTCCTGGGCAAGATAAAGACTTCCAAAAAGGCCCACTAATTTTAAAGGAACACAAATGGTAGACACAGTAGGAATAGAATTAATTGAAGCATTAAGGCAAAAGTATAAAGGTGAAATTGCCACAGCAAAAGCTAATGTGGGTGTTTATATAGATAATCCAGCAGGGATTGGAGAGCACCCAGATATTGTTGCAGCCATAGATACACAAATAGAGCTTATAGCAAACAACCAGGAAAAGTTAGATATTCTTAACAGTAGAAGATTTAACTTTGCAGGAGATAAGTACCCGGTAGAATGATGGCTACTTCCTTTGGTAACGAATTTTTTAAAGCAGAAGTCTCACCACTAGAGGTGCCAGACGGAATGTTTAAAGTAGAATTTTTTGATAAAGATAATTTGATCTTTACAGAATATGTAGGTGATAGAAATATTGCAATTGAAACCGCAAAATCGTTCGTTAGACAAAGGGAGAAATCATATGGCCAATAATGTATATTCTACTATACAATTTGAAAAAGGAAACAATGACGCAGAACATGAATTCATAAGAATATTTGAATTCATAGAAACTTTTGACGAAAAAGGATTAGAGTTTGCAGACTTCTTTAAAACTAATGAAGAAATTGTAGATAACGAATTTATGGAAACATGGGTTGGCCCTAGAAAAGCAGAAGTCACAAGTTTCATGGGCACACAGGTAGAAGTAAAATCTGCCTGGATATCACCTCATAAATTTTTAGAAATTTTAATAGAACATTTAAGATCATATGATCAGGATGTTTTATTAAGCATGCAATATGAAGATGAATTCCTTAATTTTTGTGGTGTGTATGTTAATGAACAGAATTTTGAAGAGTCAGGTGGGTGGTTTAAAGAAGGATATGATAAATTAAATGACCCTGATTTAGACTTTTTAGAGTATGTAGAAGACATTCAAATAGAATGGTTAGATGAATTGTGTTAATTTTATGTTGATAAGATGTTTCGAGGATATATAATGCGGTTTGTGGAAAAAATGGAAACACCTAGTACACAATCTCCTACTCCTTGCGGTATGCTATCTAACGGAGGAAAACTTGAGGCTTGTTAAGACGAATTCAAACAAAGGTCAACAAGAAATAGAGATGGAGATGGATTTATGAGGTTAGATTACAAAGACTGTGGCAAAATTGGCATTACCTGTAGCACATTTGATTTGCTACATGCAGGGCATGTTGTAATGTTAGAGGAGGCCAAAAGACATTGTGATTACCTAATAGCAGCGCTGCAAGTAGATCCTACTGTTGACAGAAAAGACAAGAACAAGCCAATTCAAACCATAGTAGAGAGACAAATACAATTAGCAGGTGTAAAATTTGTAGATGAGATAGTCATGTACAATACTGAAAAAGACTTAGAGGACTTATTTTTAACCTTACCTATTAATGTAAGAATTATAGGCGAAGAATATAAAAGTAAGGAATTTACAGCAAAGGCAATATGCCATCAAAGGAAAATTGAAATAATTTATAATAAGAGAGATCATACTTTTAGTAGCACCTCTCTAAGAAAACGCATAGGAGCAAAATAATGAAAGAGATGACAGCAATTCGTAGAGTGGTTAACTGTCTTAATGCTGAGAAAAAAGCATTACATGGTGAATTTAAATCTTATTGGAAACATACAGCCCAAAAAATCGCCTCTAAAAATGATATAGATATAGAGAGTGTAAAAAGTAATTTGGAGTTATATAATGCAAGAACTGAAAATAGTCGCGTCCACTAAGATTTGGGAATCAAAGAATCCTACTAATCCTGATTTTCCTATGTGGCATCCTGTAGGAAGTAATGAGTATGTTATAGGATATTTAGAGTTACCAGATGATATTGAGCCCTCTATAAAAGTGATAGGTGAATATGTTACAAAGTTCCATCACATGTTAGAAGGCCAAACGAGACCTGGTAGTGTCGAGATATTTTCTGGTTACGAGATTTACTTCAAAGACGGATTAACACATAACGAAGCATTTCAACTACAGAATGGAGATACAATTGACTTCCCAGCAGAAGACGTCACTTTACTCACGAAGCAAGAAGAATCATAGGTTAACTGTTGGTTATTCTTATTACGAAGAGCCTGATAGGCTGTGGAAACAAATAGACACTTGGCAATTATGGCCAGGTAATGTTGATATATTCATTGTAGACGATGGCTCAAATCATTATCCTGCCATTGATATCCTCAAAGATTTAAAATTCGAAGATTGGCAACCTACCTTACAACTCTGGAAAGTAACCAGAGACTTAGGGTTTAATTCACACGGTTGTAGAAATTTAATAGCAAAATACGCACAAACAGATGTAATACAATTCTGTGATATGGACATGTTCTTTCACGGTGCTGATATTGCTAGAATAAAAAGTACGATTGTAGAACAAACAGATATTATGCACCACCGATTATACAGAACTTTTAGTCAAACTCATGTGCCACACCCTGGCCATTATAATTGTTTTGCTATACATAAAGATTTGTTTTGGAAAGCAGGTGGGTATGATGAGTCTTTTACAGGACATCACTATGGAGATAGAGAATTTATTGAGAGAGTAAATGCTGTTGAAGGCACAAGAAAATGTAAATCTGAGGTTACTATGACATTAGATAGAAAGGGAAGGCACGGCTCTGTAACAGATGGCCTAGAACATAATATCTATACACCAGGTGATGATGAGTTCTTTTTAGCAGCAGCTGATATAGAGGAAGTTAAAAAACTTGTAGGAACTAAGACAAAGAGATTAGATTTTCCATTCATAAGAATAGTAGACTTATAAATACTGGTATGCGCTTTACTGAATTTTTAAAAGAAGAAAAAGAAGAAGATAAACTGAAGCATCTAGAGCATGTGGAGGATCATGTAATCCATGCTGGACACAAAGGCTTTGGACACGCATTCCATACTATTAATGATGTTCATAATGACTTACAAGGTAAAGGTAATTCTCAGACACAAACTACAATTAAATATGATGGCAGCCCTGCTATTATATTTGGTAAACACCCAGAGAATGGTAAGTTCTTTGTTTCATCTAAATCAGCATTTAATAAAACACCTAAGATAAACCATACGCATGAGGACATAGCAAAGAACCATGGACACGCACCTGGTCTTATGAAGAAGTTAAGTGCAGCATTAGATCACGCACATAAAATAGAACCTAATGGTATATATCAAGCAGACATCATGCACTCTGGAGATGTTAAACATGATAAAAAGAACAATAGAGTTGACTTTACACCAAATACAATTACATATCATGCACCAGCAGATTCTGATCATGGTAAAGCAGCTAAAAATTCTAAACTAGGCCTAGCAGTTCATACAAAGTATGAAGGTAAGACTATAGATACTTTAAAAGCAACTCATGGTGGAATAGATCATGGGGACTTTAAAAAACATAAAGATGTTCATATGATGGATGCTAACCACGATACTAGCACACATAGGTATAGCTTAGAAGATCGTAAACAAGTAGATCATCACTTAGAACAAGCAGTAGCACATTTTAAAGCAACACCTAAAGAACATCACGACACAGTTCAAAAACATGCAGTGGCTAAGAAAACATATATAAACCACACTATACGAACAGGCGAACAATATTCACATGAAGGTTTCGTAGCACATGCCTCATCTAAACATCAAAAGAAGATAGATGGTGTTAAAACAGATGCAGCTAAGGCAAGGCATCAAACAACTATGGATAACACAATAGGTCATATAAATAAGAATAAAGAACACTTTGAAGGCCCTATGAACATGCACAAGCATTTACAGGCAGCAAAGAATATTATTACAAACACCATGTCTCAAAAGTCACAATGGGGGCATGAAATAGCGGGAGCTAAAACTAAACCAGAAGGTTTTGTTGCTATAAGAAACGGCAGACCTTCTAAATTTGTAGATAGAAACGAATTTAGTGCAGCGAATTTTAATAAGGACACTAAGTAATGGCAGAAAAACCAGATAAGCATATAGTATTTTCTTACGGTAGGATGAATCCTCCCACTGCTGGCCATTCAAAAGTAGTAGACAAAGTTAAATCTCACGCAGACTCAATTGGTGCTAACCACGCAGTAGTAGTTAGCCATTCTCAAAACAAAAAAGACAATCCTTTACATCACGAACATAAGAAAGAGTATCTTAAACATATACACCCAGATGTAAACTTTGAACACTCAACAAAAGAACACCCTCACTTCTTAGCACAATTAAAGAAGTTTAATCAAGAAGGACATACACACGCAACAATGGTTGTTGGTAGTGATAGGGTAAAAGATTTTAAGTCTCTTGCTAAGAAGTATAATGGCAAAGAGTACAATTATAAGAAAATTAATATACTTTCAGCAGGCCACCGAGATCCCGATGCTGAAGGTGTTGCAGGAATAAGCGGGACAAAAATGAGAAATCATGCTAGCAATAATGATTTTAAATCTTTTAAGGCAGGATTACATCCTAACCACAGCGATGATCACGCTAAGAGATTATTTAAAGCGACAAGGCAAGGCATGAGCTTACAAAAAGAGGAAAGGGGAATGTTAGATTTCAAAACATTCTTAACAGAACAATGTTAATATTAATTAGATTAGGAATAGCCTGTGTAACAGCAGTATTTGGAAATGCTTTTAGTAAGTGGTTTCTTAATACGAAAGTTGGTGCATGGTTTCAACTTAAAATAGATAAATTAATGAACTTTTTAGCAGAAAGATATGATATTGAAATTGCTAAGAAGGAAGCTAAATGGAGATCAGACTATCCTTTATTAGCTGAAAGAATAGATAAACTTGAGAAAGAGGTCTATAAGAAATGAGTAAGATACTGATAGGTATTATAGTAGCCATGGTTTTAGCATTTGGTGGTTATTATTGGTTAACAGAAAAACGACTTACAGTTTTAACAGAGAATAATGCTAAACTAACTATTGCTGCTCAGACAAACCAACAGACAATAGATAAGCTCACAGAAGACTATGAGCAACAACAGACGCTAAATAAAGAGTTAGGTGTAAAACTTAAAGCTGCAGAAGCTTATGGAGATAACTTGGCCAAGAAATTTAGAGAACATGATTTAACAATGTTAACCTCGAGGAAACCAGGGTTAATTGAACGGAGAGTGAATAGTGCAACACAGAAATTACTTGACGATATGGAGTCTAGTACTGCTACTAGCCCTTAGTGGTTGTAGTTTAATACCAAAAGAAGTACAAGTACAGACAAAGTTCGTTGAAAAACAAATACCAATACAAGGCCACCCTAAAGGTTTAAATTTATTTCCTTTACAGTTTTATGCTGTAACAGAAGAAAATTTTGAAGAATTTAAAGAAAGATTTGGAAAAGAAAATGGTGGTAATATGGTATATTTTGCCTTAAGTGTTCCAGATTATGAGAACCTATCCCTTAACATGGGCGAATTAAAACGATATATAGAACAACAGAAGACTATTATAGTGTATTACGAGCAGTCCATTACAGGCATTAAAGCAGAAGTTACAATAGAAGAAGAAGTAAAAGACTAAGGATGTATAAATAAGAGTATGAAGACTTTTTTAGAAGCTAGAAAGATGTATGACGGTGGCCGAGCAGCTAAGACAGGCTGGAATTGTGGTGACTGTGGTGCAGAGAAAAACCGTAGCGATCAATGTAGATCCTGTGGTTCACCAGCGAGATACCATAGAAACGATCCAGTAAAAAATCCACATTTACAGAAAGAAGATCTAAAACAAGACTTCCAAAAAGCAGCTGATGCCGGATCTAACCTGCGCAAATTTATCAAGAGTAAGGCCAAAAAGTTTCAAGATTCAGACACAGCTAAACAAATAAGACAAAAGAAAACAACAGCAGGTGTTAAACCTATAAAAGAATCTAGTGGTTCAGTGGATAGAATGGCTGATACATGGAACGATCATGCAGACCATCCACATCCTAAAGTCCAAAAGCATATTAAGAAAGCAGAGGCAGCATACAATAAAAAAGATCACGAAGGCTTTTTTCACCACACACAGAGAGCAGCAGATCATGCACACACTCTAAGCCAAAATAAAAAGAAATTTGGAATTAAAGAAGGTGCCGCTAAGAATACTCTTGATATATATCAGGCACACGCAGATGCTAAGAAGGCTAAGAAGAAAAAATTTAGAGACATAAGAAGATCTGCTAACATGCCTGCAGGTTATGAAAACCTTAAAGCTGGAAACGAACTAGAAGGCAACGAACTCACAGAAGATTACAGCGATCATAAGAAAAACAAATATGAACTTTATAGCGATGACAAAACAGGCCATCCAAACAAAAAAGCACATGATGATATCCATAAAGCTGTAACGCATCCTTCAGGAGAGCTTAAACATGTAGAAGCTGCTCAGAAGAAACATTCTAAACATGGCGCTGAAGACACAGCTTCAAGAGAACAAATACACAAACACTTTACAAAACACCATGCAGATAAAGAAGGTAAGACATGGAGTTATGTTAAAGAAAATAAAATAGTAGAAATGGTATCAGGCTTTAGAAAGGGAGATGAGAGTGTTAGTAAAAAAGGAACCCTTCATAAAAGTTCTCACATAGCACCTGATAGAGATGGTGGTAAAGTAGCTGATGCCTTAAACAAACATGAACGCTTAAAAACAATTAAGCAAGTACACAAAAAACTTTTGCAAAAGGAAGGTTACTTTAAATCTTTAGCTACTAAAAATGCTGAAAAACAAAGACTAGAACTTTTGAAAAAATCTAAAGATAATGTTAAAAAGACAACTACTGTGGCAAAACCAAATAGAGGCATGGCAGAAGAAAACTTAGACGAACTTTCAATGGAACTAAAGGGAAGACATGCAAGAGCTGCTATTAAACAAACAGGTCAAATGCAGAAACTTAAAGACGATCCTAAAACACCTAGTTCAGTAAAGAAAGCAGCTTCTAACACTATCCAGAAAAGATCAAAAGGATTAGATAAAACTTGGGGCGCTCAAAACGAAGACTTAGCTTCTGGAAGGCCAGCGAAAAAACCAGTATCAAGTAACTTATTAAAGCAAAGAGCTAGAGATAACGAAAAAGCATTAGCAACAGGCTTTATGAAACTCTCACCTAAAGAAAGAGCTAAAGAATCTAAAAGATTATCAGAAGGTGGAGTAGGAGGACTTGTTCCATTATCAAAAGCTAAAGAAGCAGTTAAAGGCATGGAAAAGAGCATGGGTCTTAAAAAGGCAGGTAAAACTGCTAAAGGCGGAACTTTATATAAAAGAACAAAAGTTAAAGAATCAACTAGGGATAATTATAATCCGGTTGTTTCAGATAAGAGAACAAAAGAAAAACTTAAAAAGGCTGGGTTACCTTCAGAGTCACCTAAAATAAATGAAGCTAAGAAACCTATCGTACATTTTAAAGGTAAAGATAGTCTTAAAATGGTTAAGATTAAATACAACAAACCTATTAAAACAAAAGTAACAGACATTGGACCTGGCGGAAAAGAAACAGTTAGAAAAGATTGGTCTGAAGAATATGGTAATGTTGCACAAGACTATTTACAAGAACTTTCACCTAAAACAGTAAGTTCTTATCAAAAGAAAGCAGGTAAACAATATAGAGATCTTAAAAAGACTACTCCTTCACGACAAGGAATAGAAAATGCTTATCACCAAGGATATACCTCAGACAAAGAATACGATAAACAACACGACGACAGAGATAAACTACAAAAGCGTGGTAAAGGACTTGCAGCTTCTAAAGGCAAAGGCATAAAAGAAGATAAAGGAAGAGGACCTACAGGCATAGCTTATACATTAACTCCAGGCCATCCTGATGCAGAAAATCCTAAAACAAGAGAGAAATATCCTGAAAGACAAACACCTGAATATAAGGCTAAATGGAAGAAGAATAGTAAACCTGGTCTAGGACAAAATATAGGCCTTAAAAATCCAATGAAGGAAGAACAACAAAGAGTGGTAGAGTCATTAAGCAAACTAATGTCAACTGGAATGAAGAATGTTAAAAAGTTTCAAGATTCAGATACAGCCAAACAAATAAGACAAAAGAAAACAACAGCTGGAGTTAAACCAGCAGCAACAGAAAAAAAAAGATAAATGAGATGATAGCTGGGAGTGCAGCTTCCGGTACTGTTTCTGATCTCACTCAACAGAAAGACCACACAACCATAATTCCTAAGTCTGCAAAGAAAGACTTAAACAAACGATCCAAAGCAAAAGATAAAAATTGGTGGAAACACCAAGATAAAAATATGTCTGAAAGCCTACGACAACAGTTTGAACCTGAATATTCAGAAGCTAAAAGACGGATTGGCAACAAAATCAGAGGCAAAGTCGGACTTAAAAAGAAACCTGAATTAAATTGGAAAAAAGACCTAGGTATAAAAGAAGCAGAAAATCCATTAACTAGAGAATTACATCCAGAACTATTAAAAAAAAGAAAAAAGACTGTAAAAGAAACAGCAGAATATAAAGCAGCAATGGGTCCTGGTTCTCATGAATGGGGAACAGATATTGGAAGAGATTATTTTAAAAAGATAACACCTGGCCAAAGCAATCCACCTGAAGATCCTATTAAACCTTTAAACATTAAAGCAAGAAAACCTGAAGATGAGAAGGGTGTTAAAGTTACAGAAGGATATTGGGAAGATCGTAATAAGAAAGACAAAGACGCATTAACTAAACATGATAAAGCAATGATAGACTCAGCGAGAAAGTCTATTAAAAAGCATGAAGATAAAAAATCATTAGCTAAAAAGATAAAAGAAAGTATAGATCTATCAGCCATAGAACCTAACCAAGCAGATCACAGTAAACACAGATATCCTAAAGATAATGAAACAGAAACATTTGATACAGGTGATAAAGACCATTGGCTAACAGGTAAAGATGGTGAGTGGTTTATCCAAGATGAAGATGTAGTAGCATTAGATAAAGAAGCAGAGAACATTACATTTGAAAAATCAGTAGACTTAGGGTTATATGATGACGATGAATTAGATTGGGATGATTTCGATAACACACCTGGTTTTGATAATGAAATAGATGTTACAGAGGCCTTATCAGTACAAGGTCGTTTAAAAAGAAGATTTAATGCACGAAGAAACAAACAAAAATTAAAAGTAGCTAGGCGTATAGCATTACGAAGAGGCTCTACTCCAGATAGATTGAAGAAGAGAGCAACCAGGGGTGCAAGGCTCATGGTTTATAAACGACTACTTAGAGGTAGGGATAGAGCTGGATTACCACCAGCAGAGAAGGCTCGTTTGGAAAGAATGATACAGAGATTCCAACCGTTGGTAAGTCGTATATCTGTTAAACTGTTACCTCAAATGAGAAGAAATGAGATTAAAAGACTTACAAGCGCTGGTAGGATGAAGGCCAAAACAAGTAAGAAATTTAAAGCAGCTAAGCCAGTAAAAAGTGCTTCACAGAAAAAGAGTAAGAAGTTTAAAATTAAAAAACAAAAAACATATAAACCACCTAAGAGAAAGGTCGTTAAACCTAGATACGCTTCTGGTGGTCCAACAATTAAGAAAGCAAGTAAATCCTATAAAGCCTTTTCTTATTCCATCGGCTAATAACACACATAAATACCGGTATGAACCACGGTATTATAATGGGTGGTGTGGTTGACTATTATTATGATTCAATCAAAAGAGCACCCGGCGCACATAAAATAGCAACCCACCTTAGAAAAGAAGGCTGGAATGTTGAAGTTCTAGACTTCGTACAGTCGTGGACATTAGACGAATTAAAAGAATTCTCCAGACAGCGAGTAACTAAAGACACAAAATTCCTCGGCCTTAGCGCTACATTTTCCATTAGATTTAAAATAATATTTGAATTTGCCAAATGGTTTAAGCAAGAGTATCCAGATATTCTAATCGTGGGAGGCTCACAAGCATTTCATAACTGCGAAGGAATACCATTAGATTATATGGTACATGGTTATGGCGAATTAGCAATGAGTGCTATTCTTAGTGGCAATGTAAAATACACTGAACATAGGTGGTTAAATGGCCACAAATTTAGACGCGTAGACGCTACACACGATTACATGGCAGCGCGTATGAAAGACCTAAGTACGCATTACGAGGAAAGGGACTATATAGAGCCACAGGAGGTCCTCACAGTAGAGTTTGGCCGTGGATGTATATTTAACTGCCACTTTTGTACATTAACCTACAGGAACATTAAAGACGATCACAGCAGGGCTGAGGATAACTTATATAAAGAACTGTTAGAAAACTACAACAAATGGGGCACAACAAATTACTCTATATCAGATGAAACGGTTAATGATTACACAGAAAAAATAGAAAGATTTGCAGGCGCTATTAGAAAACTACCTTTCAGACCCAATATGGCAGGGTATATAAGGGGTGATTTATTAGTACACAAACATAAAGACTGGCAAGCAATCGAGGATATAGGGTTAAATACACAGTTCTATGGTATAGAGTCCTTCCATAGACCCTCTGCCAGGTCCGTAGGGAAGGGTATGGAAACAGGCAAACTACAGGACGGACTACTAGAATATAAAGACTATATGAATTCCAAAGGGCATTTTCAGGCACATTTAAGTCTAATAGCAGGCTTACCTCACGAAACTTTAGACACATTAAGGGAAACTAAAAGATGGATAGTAGATAATTGGATAGGACAATCAGCACAAATTATGCCTTTATGGATACCAGATCAAACTAGACAATATGAAGAGCAAAGTAGATTTGCAATGAACCCAGCGAAATATGGATTTACAAAAACTACAATGGCAGAAACAAGTAATGGATTCTGGGAAGATGGCCCACAAAAAAGATTCGGAAAGTTATATAAAGGCATTAAATTTAGAGAAGAACAGCAAGAAGGTAAAGTAGTTTACAACACAGAAGAGAGCACATTTCAAGAAGAAATGTCCTTTATGAACTGGAAAAGTGATACTCTTAACCTATATCAAGTATTAGAATACTTAGAAAACGAATGGTATGTAGATGATGAACACATATTACATCAACCTCCATTGCCATTTTCTTATCATAATTGGTTAATAGATCCTAACTACAAATGGGAAGATATGTCTAAACCTATGAAAGACTTACCACCACCTAAAGAAGAGGCAAAGAATTTTATTAAAAAGTATAAGCATAAAAAATTAAATGTTCAAGATGTATAAATACCAGTATAACTTATAAGAAGTGTAATATGGCATACGATAAGAAAAGACTAGACACACTAATTAGGCAGGGTATGATGCCTGCCAAACAGTTACCTATACTACATAGGGCGTTGGAGAAGTTAAAGTCTGGCCAAGTACCAAATCCTTATGAAAGAGAAGCTATATCTAAACTATTAGATAAAACTATGGGATTTCAATTTGGAGACGATATAACTTATCAAAGAGCTAGATTACACACACAAAGAACTAGATATCAAACGGAGGAGTCAAAAGTGGCAAAAGAAGATAAAGAAAGCAAGGTCATTGTTCACGACGGCACCGAAGACGAGGCATCAGCCAACAAAAAGAAGGATAAAGAAGAGAAGAAGAAAAACTCTAAAGATTCTAAAGACAATGGTGAGAAGCAAGACTTTTCGGAAGCAACTGGTAACAGACCTGCAGACAAAGAAGAAGGAGACAAAGAATCTCCTAAACAAGGCGGATCTGTAAAACCCGAAATAACCGATGGTCCTAAACAAGATTCAAAACCATCAATTAAAGAAGGCCTTATAGCAGATCTAGATTCAGAAGGCAAAAGATTAAGAGCTAATAGATTAGGAAAAAGGAGAGGCAAAATTTCTAAAGAGAAATTGGCTAAAGCAATTCCAGCAGCTCTTAGAAAAGAGAAACAAAAAGCAGGATTATCAGAAGATCTAGCTAAGTTCAATAGTTTATATCAAGAGAACTTAGAGAGAGCATTGGCTAATAATAAAGTAGACAATGTAAGAGATGTTCCTGAAAAAATTAAAGCAGATCTTTTCAAACATGTTGAAGAAGCAACAATGTCAGATAAACATCTTAAGATGGCTAAAGGTATAGCATGGGATAAGAGATACCAAGGTTCTAATTATTCTGGAGCAGCCAAAGCAATGGAAAAGGTTAAGAAAGGCCTTTCAGATCATCCAGAAGCTCAGAAACATCTCAAACATGCCAACGAGATAGAGCCACGGCATTGGAAAAAGAAAGGCTTGTCCGATACTGAGAAAAAAGTCAAAGAAGAGGTTGAAACAAAAGCAGACACAGAAGCTAAAGTCGAGAAAACACCTAACCAGATAGTTAGAGATGTTCACAGAACTGTAGCAGATGTAATGGCAGGAAGATCTATTGAGGTTTCAGACGAACCTTTAGTAGTAGATCCTAATGTTGAATCTCAAGCAGAATTAGATAGAACTGTTAATGTACAAGAAGGAGCCAGAGAAGACGCTATAAGAGACATGAAGTCTCCAGGAGCTACAAAAGGAATGGCACCTCAAAAGAAAGAGCCTAAGCCAGGTAAATCAAAACATGATGGTTCAGAGAATAAAGGCCCAGATCATATAGTTTCTCAATTAAGAAAATCTATAAGTCTTGGCGATAAGCATGATGGTGTTAAGTTCCAAGATGGAAAGACGCATAAAGTGAGTGGCGAGCACGCGCATAAATTTTTAAATAAATATATGGGTAGCAAACCAGCAGATAAATTAAAGATGCAGTCTCACGCACATGCATCACATGATAACTTTAAAACACACATAGATTAATAGGAGAAAAATATGTCAAATTGGGGAGCAACTGACGCGGACGAAAGTAAGCCTAAATTCCTTACTACCGCTCAGCAAAAAGAAGTATATGCTAATGCCAGTGGATGGGTTGTTGAAGCAGGTTCTACTATGACAGGAAATGGCCGTACAGGCGCTGATCCAGAAGTTCTAGTAGCCATGTCTTCTCTTACAACTAACCTAGGAGCAGCAGATATTACACAAATTGAATGGGTTACAACAGCAGCAGATAAGTCAGCAGGCTTTACGCTTTCAGCTATTGTAGGATTCAATGAAGAAGTAGATGTAACAGGAACACCTCAACTATCAGTTACCAATGGTAACCAAGGTAGTGGTTCAGGTCGTGGCCCACATGTACTTTCATACGCTAGTGGAACAGGTTCAAACGAACTTACATTCTCATTAGTTATAGGAGCAGCAAACGCAGCTACTAACGCAGACGATGTATTAAGCTTTGGAGCTAATCCACTTGCCTTAAACAGCGGCACAATTAAAGATAAAGGAACTAACACAACTTCCACTATCACAAGTGCAGCGGGTATTGGTACAGCAGCTGGCACAATAACAGTCGTAGCTTAAGGAGTAAATAATGGCAGATAGTAAACTATCAGAGTTAACGGCAGCTACATCAGCGGCTGGGACAGACACCGCTTATTTAGTTCAGAGTTCAGTCTCTAAACAAATAACCGTAGCAAACTTGTTCGCGAATGTGTCTACACCTGTACAGTTTACTAGCTCCATTCAAATAGGCGATCATCAAACTATGACAGCAGTTGGTGCTATTAGCACTGCCTATAATGTCACATTTATTAATGACGTCTCGGGCGGAGGTACTTGTTCTTTAGGAGCAGGAATAGACGGCCAAGTAATAATAGTAATTATGTCTTCCAACAGTGGTGGCCACACAGTACAAATCTCAGGATCTAATGTGGCTCAAACAATAAGTTTAGACTCTGCAGGAGAGAGTGCAACTTTATTGTATGACACAGGATTGAGTAAGTGGTACTTCATTGGAGGAAGCGCAACAGTGACCTAGATTATGACTGAACTTAATGATGATAACTTTTTGATCTTTGCCATAAAAAATTACCAAAATCCCTCATGTACAGGGATGGAGGAATTAGAAGATGATTTAAAACGATTTAAATATTTAAAACGCTTGTTAAATAGATATACGAATACAGGCGAGCCAAATGAAAGGCTAATTATAAATCATTTAATACTTCTTTATAATGTATTTGGTAAGGCAACAACAGAAATGTTGTTTTATAAATTGGAGGAAAAATATTGGTCCGATTTAAAAACTTACTTGGTGTTCTTAAATAGAATGCCACTTGAAGAAGTATATACGCAAGGGTTACAGGTTAAGAAAGGCGTAAATACTCCTTTGAACGAGAAATTAATTAATATATTAAGGAAATTTTAATGAGTAGAGCGCTAGACGCAGTAGTAGGAATTAGGTTACTTAAATTACTAAGTACACCCATAGCTAAGTCAAAGGCCTTTCAATTAGGTCTAATAGATGCTACTGGTAAGAAATTGAAGAACCCTTCAAACACAACAGAAAGAAACGCTTATACTTTATTAAATAGATTTGTATTTAAAATACAAAAAGCGTTAACCAGATCCTCAGACCAAAATGCTAGAAGGCTGTTAACATTTGCAGCTGCTATGGCATTATTAAGAGAATATGATGAAAACGAACAAGATGATTTAGATGTAGCAGTATTGTTAGAACTTTATATGCAAGACGAAACGGTACAGCAGCAGGCTAGACTTTTAGAATCAAATGTGCTATCATTTAAAAATTATATTGATGAGGAGAACGGAGTAGCAGGAGGAGCAATTGCTGGAATAGGAATTGGTCCACAAGGGGAACCGGGTGTCGATCCTAGAATGATGCCAATGGCCAGAAGAAAAAAGAAGAAAAAGAATGCCAACAGCAAGTAAATATGATAGAGAAATGGCTACAATAAAAGCAGATGTAGCAGCGATGGGGCACCTTTTCCAAAAACTTGATGATGCTATTGAAAAAATAGGTAATGCGAGTGCTAATATTAGTGCTATTCTTGCAGTACACGATGAAAGAATAGATAATGCAGAAAAATTAGTAACAGAAAGACGAAAGGAGTCAGCCGAGGCAGTGAAAGAACTCCATAGTCGTATTACAACCGCATCGAGGGAGAGAATGGAAGAACATAGACAAGTTCAAAAGGATATGAAAGATTCTGAAGAAAAGATCCTCCAGGCCA
>Ga0208766_1000639_pt1 | contig 19156 bp, 18 predicted proteins | sample ETN01SmetaG_3_FD_185792 | JGI IMG/M metagenome (GOLD analysis project Ga0208766, IMG submission 185792) | Marine microbial and viral communities from oxygen minimum zone, Eastern Pacific Ocean - ETNP2014F12-01SV263 (SPAdes) (version 2) | ecosystem: Environmental > Aquatic > Marine > Oceanic ... | reverse complement strand
CCAGCACCCCTTATTTCTAAGTCCCGCATAGCTATTCGAAACCCGGACCCTAGTTCTGTTGTCTCTCCAATGGTTCTGAGCCTTTCATACGCCTCTTCTGAAAGAGATCTGTCTACAGGGGTAAATAAGTAGGCATACGCACGCTGACCTGCTCGTCCCACACGTCCTCTTAACTGATGCATCTGACCTAATCCAAGTAGATCTGCTCGATCTACCACAAGAGTGTTAACCGTCGGCATATCAATACCTGACTCAATAATTGTTGTGCAAACTAGAACGTCGTAAGAGCCTTCCCAAAAATCAAGAACCACAGATTCTAATATCGCTTCATCCATTTGACCATGAGCGACAGCAATACGTGCTTCAGGTACAAGTTCTTTTAATCCTCCAGCAACTTGTTCTATGTCTGCTACCCGGTTGTGAACAAAAAAGACTTGCCCTTCTCTTAAAAGTTCTCTTCGAATAGCCTCCACCGCTGCTCTCTCGTCATATTCACCGACGTAAGTGAGTATTGGTTGACGGTCAGCTGGTGGAGTGTTAAGTAAGCTGAGATCTCGTATTCCTGTTAGTGACATTTCCAATGTTCTTGGAATAGGGGTCGCTGTCAGGGTTAAGACGTCCACATTATTTTTTATTTGTTTTATTGCTTCTTTATGTGTGACTCCGAAGCGCTGCTCCTCATCCACGACAAGAAGCCCTAATTTTTTGAATTCCACATCACTCGATAACAAACGGTGAGTGCCTATCACGACATCAACAGTCCCATCTGCAATGTCTCTAATTACTCTTCGGGATTCGGCAGCGGTAAGGAATCGACTTAATACTTCAACTCTTATCGGATACGGAGCAAACCGGTCGGCGAACGTTTGTCCATGTTGTTGAGCTAAAAGAGTTGTAGGCACCAGAATCGCAGTTTGTTGACCGTCTTGCACTGCTTTAAAGACCGCTCTGACCGCTATTTCAGTTTTTCCAAATCCAACATCTCCGCAGACAAGGCGATCCATTGGTGAGGAGTTTTCCATATCTTCTTTGACGTTCTTAATTGCTGAGATCTGATCTGGAGTTTCTTGAAAAGGAAACGACTGTTCCATTTCTTGTTGCCAAGGAGTATCTACTCCAAATGAATGACCTTTCGTCGTAATGCGTTTTTGATAAAGAAGAACCAACTCTTGAGCTATTTCAGATACTGCAGAGCGAACTCGTGCTCGAGATCGTTCCCAGTCAGCTCCTCCCATGCGACTAAGCGTCGGTGAGTCTCCTCCGGTGTAAGGGCGTATTGAGTCAATCTGATCTGTAGGTAAGTAAAGACGATCGTCGCCGCGATACTCCAAAAGAAGATAATCACGTTCCACACCGCCCAAAGTTCGAGTTACGAGACCCGAGAATTTTGCAACTCCATGGAATTCATGGACGACGAAATCTCCAGGATTCAAATCTTCAAATACTCTTACTGCGGCTTTACGTCTGGGTCCTCTTGGACGATGTGTTCGCCGTCTTCCAGTCAATTCTGCTTCCGTGATAACTGCAAGGCGAGAATTTGTCAGCACAAAGCCTCGCTCTAACGATCCAACGATTATTTGACCGAGCGGGTTTGAGAAATTTGGTGGTTCGCTTGATCGCTGTAATTCGATACCTTCTTTTGTCAGATTTTCAGCTAACCGGTTAGCTGTTCCATCCCCATCTGCGACAAGTAGAACTTGGTAACCGTCTGAAAGAAGATTTGACAACGCTTGAACAACACTTTTCTCACCTGGTCCTGAACGGTTCCACCCATGGGCTGGAACCATTGATGACTCAGGCCCTTCAGGAGTGGCATCTATAGACCACAGTGGCGAGTCGGTATGTTCTAGAAGCCTTTCCCATTCCGTATGGAGCCGAGGGAATTCATTGTTTTCTGCGCCCCAAGTATCTGCAAGCACTGAAACAAGATCTGCTTCTTCAGCACGAAGGTCTGAAATTCTGTCTCTAAGTCTTCGTGGTTCAACCACTACTACAAGTCCATCGTCTCCTATGAAGTCGAAAAGAACTTGCTCTTGAGGAATAAGCCAAGGTAACCAGGATTCCATACCGTCAAAGAGTTCACCGTTTGTTAAACGTTCCCATTGTTCCCGGCCCCAAGGTTGCTCCGCTATTAATTCTTGTGCTCTACTTTTTACTTCTTCCGTAGGAAGAAGTTCTCTACAAGGAAAAATTTCAACTTCTTTATGATCAAGAGTTGAACGTTGGGTAGCTACGCTGAACTCTGTCATTCTCTCTATCTCATCTCCCCATAGATCTATTCGAACCGGAGTCTCAGATGTTGAGGGCCAAATATCAACTATTGAGCCTCGAACCGCAAACTCTCCCCGATGCTCAACTTGATACTCTCTTCTGTATCCAACAGAAACAAGAGTAGAAATAATATTGGTTTGGTCAATGTCATCATTGAGGCTTAAACATATAGGTTTTCGTTTCTTCGAATACGGTCCCACCTGCTGAACTAAAGCTTTTCCTGAAGCAATAACTACTTTTGGGTAAGTCTCAGGATCAGCCAGTTGATGCAGTATCTGCATTCTTCGACCCATCGTTTCTATTGCTGGACTGACTCTTTCAAAAGGAAGGGTCTCCCACGCCGGAAAAAGAACTACTTCAGATGGGTTAAGAAAGTTTTTTAAATCATTACTTAAGCGTTCAGCCTCTGAACCTGTTGGTACTGCAATCACTACGGGTCGACGCTCCGCCCGCTCTATAAGAGATGCTAAAACAATCGCGCGAGCTGGTTCGGCAACAGCCAGAGTTGCACTTCGCCTTCCAAAAAGTCCATCTAAAGCTTTTTCTTCTTCGAGGCGCTCTAGTAGCGAATTAAGGATCACGAACGATTGTTGAATCTGGCCATAGCAACGTCAATGCCTTCGCTAATAATGGCTTCAACGGCATCAGTTGCTTCCTGAATAACGATTGAAATTTTTTCTTGTTCTTCTTTATTTGGTCGATTTAATACGTAGTTAGCTCCGTTGCTTTTATTAGAAGGTTTACCTATACCGATTCTTAAACGGAGATAATCTTGTGTCTTCAAATGCGCGGTTATTGATTTGAGTCCATTGTGTCCGGCTAATCCTCCACCGAATTTGATCCGTAAATCACCAGCAGGAATATCCATTTCGTCATGTATGACTATCAAATTTTCTGAATTTTTGATCCCATTTTTTCGCATCAATGCAGAGACAGACTGTCCAGAATTATTCATGAAAGTTTGTGGAAATGCCAGAATTACTCTTTTGTCATCTATTGAAATCTCAGTTGTGAGTGCTTGCTCTCTTATTTTTTTGAGATTGGAACCATGAGCATTTCCCAATGCTTGGACTGCTACTGCTCCAACATTGTGACGAGTCCCGTCATAATCTTTACCAGGGTTACCTAAACCAACCACCAAGAATTTGTTGGATTCAAATAAATCTTTTTTAGATGAGCGTCTCAACATGGCAACCTCTCCAAACCGAGGCTAAATAATACTGCCAACTACTACTCTTCAGAATCTTCAGCTGTGTCCTGACTATCGCTGGAGGCTTCTGTTACGTCTTCTCCAGTTTCTTGACCCTCTACGCCTTCTTCGGCTTCAGCCGCAGCAGCTTCTTCAGCCGCTATTGCTTCAAGTGTGGATCGAGTAATCATTCCGACAGCGACAGTTTCTTCAGGATCAGTCTCCGTGGTAACACCTTCAGGTAGTCCAATATCTTCAACCCGAACCGAGTCGCCGACCGTCAAATTTGAAATATCGACTTCAAGTTCATTTGGAATAGACATAGGAGGAGCGTCAACAGTTAAAGAGAAGAGGTTTTGGTCAACCATTCCGTTGGCCTGTGTAACTTCTAAGGCTTCACCAATCATTACAACTGGAACATCCACGGTCACTTTTTGGTTCGGATCAATGCGTAGGAAATCAATATGTATGACATTTCTTTTTACTGGATGACGTTGAATGTCTTTCACGATGCTCATATGGCGCTGTCCATCTACTTCAAGTTGGATAACAGCATTTACCCCTGCGTCTGTTGTAAGGGCAAGTCGAAGCTCAGGCCACTTTACGGATAGAGGTATTGAGTCGTGACTAAGTCCATAAAGAACACCTGGGATGCTTCCTGTTGTTCGTAGCCGTTTTGATGGTCGTGTGCCGGAGTTTCGACCCGTATCTGCTGCAAGCACAATCTCTTTCATTGAAAAACTTTCTTAGTTATATACAAAACTATTGTTTTGAATAGATCTTTATCTATTTGTATTAAGATCGAAGAACGATTCTAGCGACGAATTGTGCCTTTCCGGTCCTGAATCTTTACTAAGACAGATGGTCTCCACCGAAGATTTCACTTACTGAAGAATCTTGGAATACTGCTTGTAAAGCTTCTGCTACCAGCGGGGCTATTGACAGAACCTCAATTAGTTCATTGTCGTAATCGTCGGGCATTGGCAACGTGTTAGTGACAAGTACTTTCTCTATTGGTGACTCGGCTAGGCGTTCCATTGCTGGTCCAGAAAATACTCCATGAGTAGTGGCAGCGATCACCCGTTCTGCGCCTTTTTCTTTCAGTTGTTCTGCTGCCGCACAAATAGTTCCAGCTGTATCAATCATGTCATCAACAATTACACAAGTTCTTCCATCAACATCTCCAACTACTTCTTTTGCCTCAACTGTGTTAAATGCTGTATGGCTTCTACGTTTGTGGACTATGGCTAGATCAGCTCCTAGCTGCATCGCATAGCGTTCAGCTACTTTTACTCGGCCAGCATCAGGAGACACTATTGACATTTCTCCCTCTAGCCCTTTAAGTCGTTCTACAAGTACTGGCATGGCCGTAAGGTGATCAACCGGGCCGTCAAAAAAACCTTGGATCTGACCTGAATGAAGATCCACTCCCACTAAACGACTGGCTCCAGCACTTTTAAAAAGATTTGCTACCAGTTTTGCGGTAATTGGTTCTCGTCCAGTGGATTTACGGTCTTGACGGCCGTAACCATAGTGAGGGCAAACTACTGTTATTCGTTTTGCCGAAGCCCGTTTCGCTGCGTCCACCATGATGAGTTGTTCCATAATTGCATCATTTATCGAAGAATTGGATGTTTGGCAATGAGTTTGAATAATAAAGACATCGCTTCCGCGAATAGATTCAGAGAATCTGCAATGTATTTCGCCATTGGCGAAATCTTCAAGATTTGGGTCGCCAAGTTCTTCGCCCATCAATTCTGCTATTTCCGCAGCTAAAGACTGGCTCATTCGACCAGCGACTAAATAAAGATTCTTGTGGGTGACCAATTCCATTTAAAGTCGTTTACCTTTGCTAGTGGCTTGTGTATTACAGACTAGGAGCATTTCTGGTTCAATCAAATAAGTGTTCTGCATCCTCGAAGTCGACAAGCCAAGTACGGCCCCCACCCACCGAATGGTAGGAACCCCAACCTAAAAGTTGGCGAGCTCGCGACGGCAACGTGGCAGCTGTCTCTTTATCAATCACTAATGGGCTTGCTTCTTCTGGTCGTAGCCACCCCACTACAAAACTTACGTGCATGCCATATCGCATTTCCTCGGTGACGTTGGCACCTGCGCCATGCACAACTTTGCCGGAGTAGATCATTCCACTACCTGCTGGCATTGCTGCATATGTAATTTCTTCTTCCGGAACTTCCAATCCTCTAATCACACCCGTCGGAAGGTTTTGTGATCCAGGAATCACCACAGTCCCACCGTTTTCTTTTGTAAATTCTGAAAGCGCATACATGCAACTAAACGTTATTTCTTGCCCATCGATCATGGCTTCTGGCCAGTTATCTTCATCTCTGTGTAAGTACTGAGCGGGCTCTGACGAGCCAACTGCCATGACCTGTCCAGTGTTTAGCCAATAGTCGGCACCACTTTGTAGAAGATAGTGGTCAGAGACTTTTAGTAAATAGTCATTTAAGAGAGCGTGATCTACAAACGCTCGACTCTTTGCTGCGAGTCCACAGAAACGAACTGTCTTGTCCCCATGAAACACTTCCCAATCTTCTATGTCGCTTTTAGACCCTGGGGTGCTTCCCTCTAATGTTTCTGAAAGATCTTCAATAATTTGACCAGTTGCTTCCGTCGACAGTATGTCCCGAATAATGACTGCACCATCTCGATCTAACGCGGGAATGATTTGTTCAATAGAAACTCCGTTATCAAAAATTTCCAGTTCCGCCATAAACTCATCATGGACCATTTTGGGACAAGAAGCATCACTAGAAAAAGCTTTTTATTTATCTTTGGGAACTAACAGAACTTCCTGAACGTCAAAATATTAATATCTAGTACAAGAAAGAAAAGCAGTGAGAAAATCTCCAATACAATTCTTAACAATTCTTTTATTAGCGTTCACGTTGTCATGCTCATCCACCTCGACATCTGAGACTGCTTCTATCTCCGGTAACGAAACAACTACAACGTTGACGTCCACAACATTCATCCCACCTACTACTTCTGTAGATCTGGACCCTCTCGCTCGCTGTGAAGCATTGTTACCAGAATGCGGTTATGGCTGGGATTCTTCGGTAGGAACATATGTAGATCTTTGGGAATTGTCTGAAGATGGTTCCGAATGGATAACTAAAGCCGAGTTCATCGTTGAACCACAAGCAGTGTGTTTTGCGTTGATTGAAAACTGTGGTATGCGTTTGGACGAAGAAACCGGAGAGCATTACTGGTTTTGGGCTTGGGATTACGGAAAAGATCGTTACGTGGATGAGGAACTCATCGCCCCTGGCATAGACCTTCCTTCTCGTTACTGGCTCCCAATGCTCTCGACAGGGTTCACCTACGACACTGTTTTAGGTGAATGGGTTGACATGTGGGAACTTTCCGAAGATGGTTCTCAATGGCGCATGAGCGACGAATTCTTTCTTGACTACACCGAACGCTGCGACGCTTTAACTGACATTGCCACTCTCGAAGAAATAGGCGAACAGATTCAATACCTCTTTGGGACAGAACTAAACGACGGCGGTTTAGCTGAAGGCGACACAGCAACTGCAGAAGAATGTGGTTACCGTTGGGACGCTGAATGTTCCATGTACTACAACTTCTGGTACTTCGATTACGGAACTAATCAATACGTCGATCATGAAGACATCGACCTGTTCTACCGCAACGGCTGCACCTACGATTACACCTACTCAAACCTCGTCATAGAACCCTGGTTTGACGACGCCACTGAATACACGTACTGCGAAAATACCCTCAAACCAGCTTTTGGCTGTCTGACCTAAAAGCAAAAAGCACTTCGCAGGCGCACTGTCTTATACATGAGTGAGGAAGTAAAAAGGTTAATTCCTTTTAATTTCTTAAAAGTAAAAGAAAATGAAACTGTGTTAAATTTCGCTCACCATCTATAGCAGGAGAACTCGATGAAAATTGTCAAAGTTTTTATGTCCTTACTTCTAGTTGCCGTATTACTCTCTTGTGGTAGTAGCAGCGCTGAAGACACAGTAAGAGAATTGTATTATGAGTTAGCCGCCGAAGATGGCATGACTAATAAAGAATTTCTTGACTGCGCCCTTGACCTTATGAAAGATGCTGCTGGCCTGTCATGGGAAGAAATGCTCGCTGTAATGGATGACGAAGGACCCGATATTGCCGAAGATGACACGAAATTCCTTATAGGGATGTTTCAGTGCATGGAAATGTTATCTGAAGATGAACTTGAAACACTTATGACCGAGTAAACGATCGAGCACATGACGACTCAGGGAAGGGTCTGGTGAAATCTATCTACTTCCATGAAGTAAAAAGCACTTCCGTGTTTCGGAAGTGCTTTTTACTTTGAGTTGTTATTCAAATATTAGCTGGCCGGGGAGGGATCGAACCTCCAACCTCTGGGTCCAAAACCCAGCGTTCTGCCAGTTGAACTACCGGCCATTCTGGCTCTGAAGCGTACCGCTTCAATAACCAATCACGGAGTGTTTTATTAATTTACTCTTCAATTTGTGCAAATTCTGCTTCTTTGCACGATACGGTATCCGCCGGTATGGGATCTTTAATCAAAAAAAGACGTAAACGTATGCGGAAGAAAAAGCATCGCAAGATGCTTAAGCGCACTCGTGCTCAGCGTCAACGCGGTAAGTAAATTCTCTTTCTAAATATTCTCAACTTTAAGTAAGTGAGTGATGAGTGAGGTGGGGTAACACCAGTTGCCCAAATTTCTCGCATTCCTCTATATGGGGATATCCAGAAAATATGAATGCTTCGATTCCGATTTGTTGATATTCCCTAATTTTTCTCACGACTTGATCGGGATCTCCAACTATTGCTGCACCTGCTCCGCTGCGGGCTCTCCCAATCCCTGTCCAAAGTCCTTCTTCTACGAAACCGTCTTGGTCTGAACTTTGACGTAACTCAATTTGTCGACTTACTCCAACCGAACTTGCATCTAAGGAACGGCTACGTATCTCTGCTCCAACTCCATCATCAAGTTTGCTCACTAGTTGAACAGCTGCTTTACGGGCCTCTTCTTCGGTTTCTCTTACAATGACATGGCTTCGGAGACCGTATTTCAGGGTTCTCCCCTTCTTTGCTGAGCGGTCTGTCATTTCCTTTATTGTCTTTTCAACCTCCGCGACTGTGTCTGGCCAAGTGAGAAACACGTCCGCTTCGGCCGCTGCCACTTCCTTTGCATTTTCAGAAAATCCTCCAAAATAATACGCAGGACAACTGCCAGAAACAGTCCTGATACGGGGAGGAGAAATTTGTAATTTTATGAAATCTCCTTGATGGTCGATGTCTTGGCCATCAAGGAGTTGCCTTAAGACTTGCATGTATTCGGTGGTGCGTTCATACCTTTCTTTTGAATCTATTTTCTCGCCCGGTAAATCGCTAGAAATAATGTTTATGTCTAAACGGCCTTCAGCTATCTGATCTATGGAAGCTATCTGACGAGCAAGCTGTGGCGCCCAAACTTCTCCAGTGCGTACAGCAAGTAGGAGTCGGATTTTTTTAGTTTGGCTTGCTATCGCTGCAGCAAAACTTGTGCCATCAATTCCTAACTGATAACCCGAGGGAAGCAAAATGTTATCAAATCCTTGTTCTTCAGCTTTTAGTACGATCTTTTTACAGTGTTCCCATGAGCTTTGCAGTGACGAGTCTGGAACGCCAAGAAATTCGTAATCATCATCACAAAGGGCTGCAAACCAAGATATTTCTAGAGAGTCATGAGTTGACATCTAGTTCCTCATAACTTCTTCTATTTTGATGGCTCTTCCCTCTTCTATGGATTGATGGGCTGCTGCTCCCATAGCCACAGACCATAAACCGTCTTCTAACGAACTTTCTGGAGGAGAGTTTTCTAGAACAGATTTGAAGAAACGTTCATGTTCAATGTATGAAGAACCGTAATGGTGGCCTTGGTATGGGATTTCGGAATGAGAAGTGATCTTTGTATCTACATTTCCGAGACTATGTTCTCCTCTTATGCCTGTCCGGACCAAAGATTCGGGAACAAGTGCTTCAATTTTTCCTAATGATCCAACAACTGAAATTTCTTCTTGATTATGAGATGCTTCTGCAAACATGCAGAGATCTAACATGGCGCGAGTTCCCGACTCAAAGTCAACGATCACATAGGCGTTGTCAAGAATGTCTGGAACGCGCCCGTCGTAACTCTCGTCAAGGTGGTTGACGTCTTGGTCACCAGAAGCAAATACTCGGATTGGATTTGATCCAGAAATAAGACGCATCAGGTCAAAGAAATGGCAGCACTTCTCAACCAGTGTCCCTCCTGTATTGTCATTAAATCGATTCCAATCCCCTACTTTTTTGAGAAAAGGGAATCTGTGTTCCCGTATCGCCACCATGCTGATAGGTCCAGTTTTACCTTCTTTTACTTGTCTGATGAGTTCCGCGATAGCAGGCATATACCTGTACTCAAGACCAACCCAAATTTTTGATTGGTTGCCTGCCTTCTCTATAACTTTTTTGCAATCTGAAACTGTGGTGCACAAAGGTTTCTCCACCAAAGCAGGCAATCCTGTTTCTATAACTTCTAAAAGTATTTCAGTATGAGTCATATTTGGGGTAGCGATCACCAAAGCATCACATTCCCCTCGTTCTAATAGATCTCTATGATTCTGAAAAAGCCCAGTTTGAGAGTCCACAATTGATTTGGCGTGATTTAGAGAATTTTGATCAGGGTCTGCTACCGCAACAATCTCTGCTCCCGGAAGGGCTTGAAGATTATGAATGTGTTCGATCCCCATCAATCCTGTGCCGATTACTCCATACCGAACAGTTTCACTCATGGAAGAGGAACGCCCTCTGAAGCTTGGATGATTTTATAAACATCTGCTCTCGTTAAAGACACTTGAAGTGATTCTGAAAGTTTTTCTAGTCTTTCAATTGTTTGAGTTCCAAGTATCGCAATCGGTGAAGTTGGGTGAGATAAAACAAATGCGATAGCGATAGTTGCTCTATCAACAGATTCACGGCTTGCTAATTCATCTAGGACTGCCGCAAGTTCTGATGGAATGCCTTCTCCGGTAGCCAGGCTTCCTCCTGCTAGCGGACTCCATGCCAGTGGAACGAGATCTCTTTCTGCAGCTAAATCAAGAATCCCGTCACGTAAAGGGTTTAAATGCATTGCTGAGAACTCCGGCTGAACGGCGATAAGAGGATTCCTTAAATGTTCCTGCAATGCTTTTATTTGACTGGGTGAGTGATTTGAAACACCGAGAGCGATGACTTTTTCTTCCTCTACGAGACTGTCAAGCGTTGCAGCGACTTCAGCTGGATGAGTGTACATGTCCGGGCGATGCACTTGATACAAGTCAATCTGTTCAACATTCATGCGGCGAAGAGAATCTTCACAAGCCTTTCGGAGATACTCGCTACTTGAGTTGTATGGGACAGGAGGCTGTATCCCTCCCTTGGTTGCCAACACTATTTGGTCTCGTAATTCAGGGCTTCCTGAAAGTACTTGACCGAGAAGTTCTTCGCAGGCTCCAAACCCGTTTCCACCCCAATCAAGTCCGTAAACATCGGCATTGTCTATCAAGTTGATACCGAGATCTATTGCTGCTTCAAGTAGATTTGTCGCGTGACCAATATCAGTGTTGGTGTATCGCCAAAGACCTAGAGCTAACGGCCCTACGGGCGGCAATTCGTCACATAAAAGCCTTGCGTCACTTTGCACTAAGTTCTTATCCATTTTTCCTCCTAAAAAACTCAGCCAAGTTCTTTACTTCTTGAACAGGCTAGACGGAATAGTCTTTACTACTTGGCAGCCTTCTTCAGGGAAACTTCCTTCCACAAACCATGTTGAACCCGATCCAGCTAATTGAGGGATTTTGCCAGATATCTCTGCTAATCGATTTTTGTATTGCTCTGCTTCCGGCATATAGCTGAGCAGAGCAGGTTCAAGGTCATTGCCGTTATCCCCCACGGGGCCTCCCATTTCGTCCCAGTGTTTATAAACGGCTGGAGTTGAAACGCCAAATGGCGGGGTGAGGAGAGTAAAAGTTTTTTCAACGAATGGTAGAGGTTCCACTACTTCGCCAATTCCTGAAACTCTAGCTCTGCCTCCAACAATGCAGTAAGAGACATCAGCCCCTAAAGACGCAGCTTTGACTAGGTCTGTGAAACCAGCCCATCGAAGTATTGCTGCTGCGTTAGTAGACCCTCCTCCTAAACCTGCGCCTGAAGGAATTTTCTTTTCTAGGCGAATCAACGCTTTCCTGTTTAATAATTCAAGAGCTTGTGCAACTAAGTTGTTTCTATCTGGCTCAACACTAAATCCAATTTCAGGTCCCTCTATCGTCAAGCCATCGCCATCAGAAATAACTATTCGATCCGAAAGATCTAGGCTTACCATTTCCGCCTCTATGAAGTGGTAGCCATCCTCTCTTCTTCCGGTAATCCGGAGGGAAAGAGTAAGTTTTGCTGGAGATCTCAACTCAGTTTTCATGACGGACCTCCTTTGCTAGACGCACCCACTCGTCAATACTTAATTCTTCCGCTCTTGCTTTTGAATTAATACTAGATTTTTGAAACTCTTCGTCTCTGACCATGCCTCCCAAAGAGCGGCGCAATGTTTTGCGGCGATGAGTGAATCCCATTTTTACTAAGGAAAAAAGAGTCTCTGTGTCAACTGTCGTGTCTGTATGTGGCTTTCTTTTAATTCTGACGAGCGCTGAATCAACTCTTGGTCGCGGCAAAAAAACAGAAGGTGGGACACGACTCACTAAAGAGGCTTCTGCATAAAAAGAAACTTTCACAGATGGGAAGCCATACGCTTTTGTTTCAGGTCTCGCTACAAGACGATCCGCTACTTCACTTTGGACCATGACCAGCATCTCGGTTATAGAAGGAGATGTATCTAAAATGTTGCAAATCAATGGAACTGAAATGTTGTAGGGCAAATTAGCTACAAGTTTCCATCTCCCACTAGAGGCATAAGTCTTAAAATCAAATTTCATAGCATCTTCATGCAAGATATTGATTTGTTTGCCAGCTGTTACCTCTTTAAGTACTTCAACAAGTTTGTCATCAATTTCTAGGGCTGTTACGTGTGCTCCTTGGTCTTCAAGAGCCAAGGTTAATGACCCCAGTCCTGGTCCTATCTCCAAGACTTGATCGCCTATTTCAATTTCTGCCAACTCAGCTATTCGTCTAACAGTATTTGGCTCTACGACAAAATTTTGCCCTAAAGAACGTTTAGGGCTTATCTGATATCGATCTAGAAGATCCCGGACTTCGGTCCGAGTAAGGGTCATATCTAAAAGTTAGGGCAAAAAGCGGCCGCACTCAGGCCACTGGCCTCTACCCCAGTAGTTGTAAAGGGTTAATGCCATCAGGTCTTGTTCAACAGGCGAAGCATTAATTGGATCTACGCCCAGTAAATGATGGACTTCACCGTGATCTGGAACTCCTGCAATGAAATCCCATGTAGCTTGACTAAATTGATAGGCCCCGCGATAAGTCCCCGAAGGACTGACTGCTAGGTAGTTATTCGTTGATTCACAGCGGCGCAAATCATGCCAATGCTCTTCTGTTGGGCCGTTAGGAGCTGGAGGGATATAAGGCGGCAGAGTTGTCGGGGAAGCCGAGCCCTGAGACTCTACATATTCAATCCTTGCATTTTCAAGTTCTTCAGCTCGTTCTTCTGAAACTACTTCTGCTGTTTCAAGAATCGAGAGTGCTTTTTTCTCTTTAGCAGCAACTGCGTCTTTTAAGATTTTCTGAGCTTTTGCTTCTGCGAGCATCATCACCGCTAAAGTTTCATCCATCTGACTAGATAGATCACTTTGCTCCTCCGGCGTTGAAAAATTCGTTACGGAGAGTTCTGACATTGTAGGCGCGCCAACACTTGCTGTTGTTATAACCAGCGAGGTTTCAGTAGCTCCAGCAAACGAAGTCACAGAGCCAAAAGAGTTTGGATTTTCTAATACGAGAAGCGGCAACGCAGCGATGGTGGCTACCGCCACTACCACTACTCGCCACCTTTCGATGGTGGTATCGGCTTCCAGAGCTCCATCCCTTTCCCCTCTGATAGCAATTTTTTAATGCTATAGCCGAACAAAATTTATGGAGTATTGGGAGAAAAAACAAATACAAATAAATTACCGCGCGAGGACGACTACTTTTAGCGCGAATTTCGTTTGCTTTTAGTTGATTTTATTAAGTCCATAAAATATTTCTGCGTTTCGGGTAGTAACTTGAGCTACTTTTTCTTCAGTGAGGCCTTTTATTTCTGCTATCACTCTGCCCGTATGAATAATATTTGCCGGTTCATTTATTTGACCTCTGAGAGGAACAGGGGCAAGGTACGGGGAATCAGTTTCTACTAGTAATTGATTAAGAGGACATTTTTCCACTGCAGCACGTATTTCTAAAGCTGTGGGAAAAGTAGCTATCCCGCTAAAAGAAACCAAAGCATTGCGAGATAGGCAAGATTCTAACTCTGTAGGGCCTCCTGTAAAGCAATGAAATACTGTGCGTTCTGGGGTTCCTTCAGCGTCTAATAGAGAAAAAGTTTCTTCCCAAGCCTCTCTCGTATGTATCACGAGCGGCATTGATTTTTCATTAGCTAATCCGATTTGTTCTTTAAAAACTTCGCTTTGTGTGCTTCGCGGTGAATGGTCATAATGAAAATCAAGTCCGGCTTCTCCTACCGCGACTACTTGAGGTAAATCAAGGAGTTCATCTAGTCCATGTGTCCCTTGGGTAGCTTCATGAGGATGAACTCCTGCTGTCGCCCAAACATTTTCGAAATTTTCCGCAATTTTTATCGCTACTTTGCTCTCCGATAGGTCTGTCCCTACCGTCACCATTCTCGTAACACCTGCAGAACGAGCGCTCTCAATGACAGATTCTGCGTCTTCACCAAGGTGGCAATGATTATCAAACCATTGAATACCGTTCACCTCTTTAGTCATTTTGTGCTTCAATTTTGGCAAACAACGGTGTGGGTTTAGGAATCAGTGTTCCAGGAGTGATTTGGCTTCTTTGCCAACTACTGACCGGGCCGAGAATCTCCTCAAGAGTCGCCGTGGAAAAAGGAAGATATGGAGCCAATGCTACTCGAACTCCATTTATTGCCTCTAAAGCTGTGCTGAGTATTGTCTTTGCTCGATCAAGATCTTCTTTCGCCACTCTCCAAGGTTCAGTGGCATTTAAATAAGCATTCACGGCTGCAGCTCCATCCATAGCTGCTCGCAGTGCAGCTCGAATTTCGACTTTCTCTAGGTGCTTTGAAACTCTTGCCAACATTGCATCCACATCAGATAAAACCTTATTGTCTTCATCGTTTCTGTCTCCAGAGGGAGGCACCTGGCCTTCACAAGTTTTATTTACCATAGAAAGGACCCGATTTACTAAATTGCCCCAAGTTGCTACCAGTTCTTCATTTATTCGTCGAACAATCTCTTCTATTGAAAGGTCGGTGTCACTTTGTTCGGGGAGGTTGGCTGCTAGCGCGTAGCGAAGAGCATCTGGTTCAAACAGTTCTAGACCTTCTCCTATGGTTAGTCCAACTCCACGACTAGCTGATGCTTTGCCTCCTTTGAAAGTCACGTATTGGTTTGCCGGAACATCGGTAGGAAGATTAAGTCCTCCATTGCCTATGAGCATGCCTGGCCAGATAATGGTATGGAAAGGTATGTTGTCTTTACCAATGAAATAGAAACTTTGTGCTTCTTCATTCTCCCACCACTCTTTCCAAGATTCTGGTTTTCCTTGTTGAGCTGCCCATTCTTTTGCAGCAGATAAGTAGCCAATTACAGCTTCAAACCAAACATAGATTCGTTTCCCCTCGCCTAGATCATCAACTGGGATTTCAATTCCCCAATCTAGATCACGAGTGATCGCCCGATCTTGGAGTCCTTCCTCGATCCAGCCTTTAGAGAAATTAAGCACATGTTTTCTCCACCCTTCTCTCGTTGAAAGCCATTGCTCTAAAGATCTTTCAAAATCGGAGAGACGTAAATAAAAATGTTCAGTGGAACGCAACTCTGGAACTGACCCGGAAATTTTCGAACGAGGATTAACTAGTTCCTGCGGATCTAAGGTTCGACCACAGTTCTCACATTGATCTCCGCGGGCTTCGAGATACTCGCAATGTGGGCAAACTCCTTCGATGTAACGATCGGGCAAGAACCTGTTTGCTTCTTGATCAAAGTACTGTTCACTTTCTCTTTTATCGATATGACCTTTGTCTAGGAGGTTCATAAACAGTTCTTGTACTACTTCTTTATGGTTGCTTGTTCCAGTAGAGGTGTAACAGTCCCAACTAATGTCGAGCCTCTCCCAGTTGGCTACAAATTCTGCATGATATTTATCAGCAATTTCTGAAGGAGTAACCCCTTCAGCTTCTGCTCTAACCGTTATTGGAGTGCCATGAACGTCAGATCCGCTGACCATCAACACCCGATTTCCTTTCAAGCGCTGGTAGCGAGCAAAAATATCGGCGGGAAGATAAGCGCCAGCGAGATGACCAAGATGACGTGAACCAGAAGCATAAGGCCAAGCTACGGCAACGAGAATAGGAGTATTTGAATTATCCATAACTTTGAGACTACTCCGCTCTTAAGTCTAGGGCTGTTGAATAAGCGCGACGGCGACTTACATTCAGTCTTCGAGATGCTTCTTCTGCCGCATCTTTAGTTGATGCCCCATTTTTGAGTATTTCCCTGAGAACAGATTCGAGGTGTTCATCTTCTATCTCTGGAGTTGAAGTATCAGCTTCAAGTACGACCACAATCTCACCTTTTATGGTTTTTTTCGACCATAGCAATGCCTCCTCTAAAGATCCTCTGAAGATCTCTTCATGCAGTTTGGTGAGTTCTCTAACTATGGCTACTTGCCGAGTGTTGCCACACTCTTTACGTAAATCTTCCAATGTAGATGCAAGCCGATTTGGTGATTCGAATAATATGACTGTTCGATCCTCATCCGCTACTTCTTTGATTCTCTTAGATCGGCTTTCTCCTTTTCTTGGTAAAAACCCTTCCATGCACCATCGTTGAGTTGAGAACCCACTAACTACCAAAGCCGAAATTGGTGCAGTCGGGCCAGGAACAACCGTTACCTGATAGCCAGATTCAATTACTTTTTTAACTAATCGTTCTCCCGGATCAGAGACACTCGGCATTCCTGCGTCAGTAACCATCGATACTGAGAGCCCTTCAGAAAGGCAGTTAATTATTTCTGCTGATGCTTTGTCTTCGGTATGAGAATCCACACGCAGCATCCTTGTTCCTGTGATTCCAAAGTGTTGGAGAAGTAAACCTGTACGGCGTGTGTCTTCGCACGCCACCACGTCAGATTCTTCTAGGGTTTTTACTGCTCGCGGAGAGAGATCTGACAAATTCCCGATTGGAGTAGCTATTAAAGTGAGAGTTACTTTCATGATCGAACCTCTAAGAGGTCGCCCACTTGAATACCCCATCGACTAGCGTTCCCTTTTCTTGTTTTGATTATTGCTTTCGTCTTTAACGGGGAGAATTTGATGCACGACGATGTCAAGGTTTTTATCTTTAAAATTTTGAAACTTTCATCAAGGAAAATGGCATCCATTTGGCTGACCTTTCTAAAAGTATGAACAAGTTTTGCTGACATAACTAACTCAGCCCCTTCGGTTGCATTCTCTTCGTCAGTTATCTGACCTAAATGATGCGACTGTTTAGGTGTAGTTATAGAACTTAAAACTTTTTCTTCAAGTAGTAGCCAAGGCATAAATTAGATTGTAGATCAGACATTGAATCTGAACTCCAAAACGTCACCATCTTGTGGACAGTAGTCCTTTCCTTCTGATCGAACAGCCCCAGCTTCTCTCGCTTTTACATAGGATCCAAATTCAAGTAAATGATCCCACCGAATTGTTTCTGCTCTAATAAACCCACGTTCAAAGTCTGTGTGTATTCGTCCTGCGCACTCTGGAGCCGAGGAACCAGATCGAAATGTCCATGCCCGCGTTTCTTTTTCTCCTGTTGTAAAAAAAGTACGAAGCCCGAGTTGATGGTAAGCCGATCTAACAAAGCGTGGCAGAGCGCCTTTGCCTAAACCAAGCCCTTCAAGCAACTCTCCACGTTGATCAGCAGGCAACAACGCTGCCTCGGCTTCAAGTTGAATACACATACCTATGACATCAATTGAATCATTAAATTCGTCTTTAATAGGCTTCAAAACATCTTCAGATTCTGATACTTGGTCTTCATCTAAGTTGACTATCGCCAACGCCGGTTTATTTGTTAGCAAAAAAAATGGTTGCAACTCTTGACGTTCTTTATATGTGAAGTTGGTTCTGTTAATAGGTTTACCTTCTGAAAGTGCTTCTTCGACTCTCTCTAACAATGCGACCGTTTCCCCCAACGTTTTATCGCTTTTCATAGACTTCCTGTGCTTTTCCAGTTGTCGTTCTACAGTTTCTAAATCTGCAAGAGCTAACTCCACTTCAACGATTCGAAGATGCTCTAAAGGATCTGTTGGTCCGGGAACATCTGTGTCTTGAAATGCTCTAAGGACAAAAACAATCGCATCAACCTCACGGATTCCAGCAAGAAATTTATTTCCAAGCCCTTCTCCAGATGCCGCTCCTTCAACTAACCCACCTATGTCTGCAAATTGCACACTTGCTGGAATGACTTTTTCAGAATTGCTCATTTCTCCAAGTTGATCCAAACGATCGTCTGGAACTTTCGCTACCCCAATATTTGGATCTGTTGTTGCAAATGCATACGGAGCGGCTAAAGCTCCCCCACCAGCTAATGCATTATATAAAGAAGACTTCCCAGCATTAGGCAAGCCCACAAATCCAAATCTTTCCACTTCATACTCCTGTCTGAAATGATTCGTTCTTCCAGCAACGTAAGGCTACGGCAGTTGAAGCAATAGCCACCAGAAACACAAGAAAAAACATGTAGATCCGTCATTAAGCCGTTAGCATCTTTAAACATGTCAAAGCGAACGTCAAAAAAGAGAGCCAATGCGCGACGCAAAAAGGCTAATCACGGGCGGAAACCCAATCTGGGTCGCAATAGTTAAGGTATATCAAGTTCCAAACTAATGGAAGAAATAAATCAAGAACCAGTACTTGGACGATCAGATTCAATACCTAGCACTCAAATTGATACTTTCCCTGTAGAGGGACCTATAGAACTAGTTCACTTCCGATCCTCCGAGTTAACCGCGGTATGTCCCGTAACTAACCAACCAGATTTTTACACCATTGCTATAAGTTACTCCCCAGAGTTAATCTGCATTGAAACAAAATCCTTGAAACTCTTCTTACGAACTTTTGAAGGAGTAGGTATTTTTGCTGAACATTTAGCTCCCATGATTGCTGACCATCTTGGTGAAGCAGTAAAAGTTCCAGTGACAGTAATTCTTGAGCAACAAACTCGTGGCGGCATCGTCACAACTGTCACCAGCATCAGTCACAAATAGTTTCAACATCTTCTTTAGGAAAAGATTTCTTATTACTTCTCGCGACTAGCGCGCGATCCGTACAAGATGTGTAAGGTAGGCAATCTATTCATGTTGTCGCCCAATTTTGGACAACAACATGGATGTTTCTATTGGATAAGGACCCTTTGGGGTTCATTGAGAGGGATTCATGAGTAAACGATTAAGCGTTTTATCTGCCGTTCTACTTGGGTTCGCGTTGCTCGCGGGCGCTTGTAGCAG
>Ga0208766_1000637_pt1 | contig 19261 bp, 13 predicted proteins | sample ETN01SmetaG_3_FD_185792 | JGI IMG/M metagenome (GOLD analysis project Ga0208766, IMG submission 185792) | Marine microbial and viral communities from oxygen minimum zone, Eastern Pacific Ocean - ETNP2014F12-01SV263 (SPAdes) (version 2) | ecosystem: Environmental > Aquatic > Marine > Oceanic ... | reverse complement strand
ATTCTATTTTGCTTCGGCGTAGTGCCATATGGTCTACTTTTGGAGTTATTTCTAGAGCGTTTGTTAGAATGTTTCTTTCTCTTATTATTGCCCTGTGACGGAGATTTTCCCTGGTTACTTTTTTCTGCCACATTACGGGGTTATCAACGACCCTCCATGAATACTACCATTGGTTACTCTTCTTCATACACTTTTTGAGCAATTGGTTTCATCTCGGTAATACCATTCTCGGCTAAGTCATTCAACCATTGTTTAGCGATTTGTTTAGCACTATTTTCGACTTTTCTTTTGAACAATTTTGACCACTTACTAGTTTGCCACCAAGCAGCGATTTCTATGCCCCCTTCTTCTTTGCATAGTATTGTGATTTCAAGAATAAGAGATTTCAATGCATTACCACTTTTTTTGCCATTTGATGTCTGACCTAGCCAGTTGAACCGAATCTCTGTGAATTCTGGATCTTGGCCCTTACGAATTTTGCTTACTTTCCACATTTCTTCAATCAATTGTTTCCTTTCCAATCGATGTAAATCAAATCGATTTCCTTCATTTAACTCGCCCCGAACTTCTGATAAAATTCGTTGAGCAGTAGAATTCCATTGCGGCCAATTATCTAAATTGATTAGATTAATTGCTACATTACGGGATTCCTCAATAGTTAGAATTTTACGCCAAACACCATTGGGGGATTGCATAAACTAACACAACCATTTACGCATAGATTATTGCAGGACTTAGAGGCATTGCTGAATTTATTCGTCCCGATTCATCCAAGTTATCTTCACTCGAGACAATTATTACTTCATCTAATCCAAGTTCTGATTTTAAGAAATCTTTTCTTTCAAAAAGTAGTTCTAATTCATCCATGGCTCCTGTAATTAGTAATTTTGATTTATCATCCCACTTGAATATTTGAGGCAACATTTTCTTGCCCCAGAAGCCAAAAATTTCACCTGCGTTTTCTAGTTCTGCCAATTCGGATTGCTTTAATTGTGACATGAATAACTTAACATTCCCGCCCCCATTTACAAATTCTATTGCCATGGTGGCAAGTTTTCTTTTCCATGCTGGGGAAATAGTCAGCGTGAGTTTTCTAGCTGGGCCATCTAAGTGACGTTCAGCGATTGATTTGACCTTTCGAGCATTTTCTAGTATATTTTTCATGACATATTCATCGTCTAAAATGGCTTGTTCTGCCATAGTAATTTCTTCAAGTGGCACATAAATAGTATTTGCAATGAGGGAATCATTCCCAATTATTCTCCACCATTCTTCGGCAAGGTGTGGCGTTGATATGGAAAGGAGATGCGACCATGTAGAAAGTAGTTGTTTTCCTAAACCTCCATTATCTCCTCCGCGTCTAATGTACCAATTCATGTCTTTGATTAATTCATAATGAGATATTTCAACAGCTCTTCTCAAATCATAGTTATCCATTGACGATTGGAATTCTACAACCCGTTGCTTTATTCTTGCTTCTAACCACAAATCAATATCACTTTGTTCATTACCCCATGAAAGAATTTGATTTGGGATTGTTAGAAGTTGTAACATAACTCTGTGATTTGCTTCTAAAGCAGTATCAGACCAGTCCATCCCAGCAGTAGGGTTTGCAGCAAATAGGATAAACAGTCTGACAGTATCTGCACCGAATTTTTCAATCATCTCTTCGGGAGATACAGTATTTCCTAATGATTTACTCATTTTAGCAGAACGTAATCTCAACTCTCCATTACAATGTGGGCAAGGATTGCCCATATGGTCAACTGAAAGAGTAATTGAACAAGTTTCACACCATGGTGCTTGCTTATTGACCATTCCTTGACAAAGCAATTCATTGAATGGTTCATCTATTGAATGCAATCCAATATCACGGAGAGCCTTGGTCCAAAATCGAGCATATATCAAATGCATTTGAGCATGTTCAATTCCGCCACAATAGAAGTCAACATTCATCCAGTGGTTAACAATATCTTTAGAGAAACATTGAGAATTATTTTGCGCATCGGTGTAGCGCATGAAGTACCATGATGAATCAACAAAAGTATCCATAGTGTCGGTTTCTCTTCTTGCTTTAGAGCCACATTTAGGGCATTCAACATTAACGAATTCTTCACAACTAGCCAGAGGATTTCCTTCACCAAATGTTACATTTCTAGGTAGTTCAACAGGCAATTGCTCTTCTGGCACAGGTATTACGCCACACTTAGAACAATGGATTACAGGAATGGGAGTCCCCCAATATCTTTGTCGTGAAACCAGCCAGGGTCTAATTTTCCAATTGATAGTTTTAGTGCCTTTGCCGTCATTTTCAAGTGCCTGAATTACGGCCGACTTTGCATCTTCTCCATAAAGTCCATCAAATCCTTCAATAGGAGAATTTACCATCCAGCCCAATGCGGTTTCAGCCTTTTTCATTTCTTCAGATGACAAGCCCTTCTCTTCCATTATCAAGGCACGTTTTATTTTTATTCCGTATTTACTAGCGAAATCAAAATCTCTCTCATCATGAGCAGGTACGGCCATAACTGCGCCAGTTCCGTAGGATGCAATCACAAAGTTACCAGTCCAAATCGGTATTTTTTCACCGGTTAAGGGATGAATGGCATTTTTCCCAAGCGGCGCACCTTTTTTCTTGTTCATATTTTTGATTCTATCAAACTCAGTCATTATAGAAACTTCATCGTATAATTCCTGCCAACTTGATTCAAATTCAGTACCTACTGCAAGCGACCTTGAAAGGTCATGTTCTGGAGCAAGCGTGATGAAGGTAGCTCCAAAAAGAGTATCAGGTCTAGTTGTGAATACTTTGATCTCTTCTCCTGAATCCTCTACTGTGAAAACGATTTCAGCACCCTCAGAGCGACCAATCCAATCTTTTTGCATTGCAGTTACATTTTCAGGGAATTTAATTTCATCTAGGCCATCTACTAATTGTTGAGCATATTTAGGCGTGTCAAGGAACCATTGGTTCATTTCCTTTTGGATTACAGGTCCATTACATCTCCAGCATCTACCTGCCTTGATTTGTTCATTGGCAAGAACAGTATTACAAGGTTCACACCAGTTTACTGGAGCAAATTCCTGATATGCCAAACCATTTTCCATGAATTTGGTGAAAAACCATTGATTCCATTTGTAATAATTAGGGTCATGACTTTTGACCATTTTCGACCAATCATAAGAAAATCCCATTCTTTTGATTTGTTCAGTAATTGACGCCATATTTCTTTCAGTGATATCATAAGGATGCCCGCCTTCTTTGATGGCCGCATTTTCAGCCGGCATTCCAAACGAGTCAAATCCTACGGGATATAGAACATCATAACCCATCATTCGTTTATATCGCGCAACAGCATCTCCAATCGAGTAATTTCTAACATGCCCCATATGCATTTTTCCAGACGGGTAAGGGTACATCTCCAAACAATAAAATGGAGTTTTGTCGCCACTTATTTGGGCTTCAAATATATTTGATTCAGCCCATTTTTTTTGCCAATAGACCTCATCAACAGACATATCTTCTTCAGTCAAAGTTACCAACGCCTATCCCCGAGATGATACCTCCACGAAACACCCCCCTTTCAATGACACTCTTGATGAGGGGGTAATCATTCACATAGTACATGCCCAAGAGAATCTCAGTACGTGCGCCCGCTCGAATTGATTTAGCAGGGGGGTGGACAGATGTTCCCAATTATTGTAATACTAATTCTGGGGAAGTAGTAAACATCGCCATTAATCACTATACAAAATGTATAATGGAAATTGATGATGAAAGAAAGATTAGCCTTTCTTATTCAACCGATATGCCTACAGGTTCAGGTTTGGGCACCTCTGGTTGTATGAATGTTAGCCTAATTGGTACAATCTTGGGGCCTAATTATGAACCAAAAGAAATTGCAGAATTAGCATATCAGTTTGAGGCTCTACTGGGAAATAAGGGGGGCAGACAAGATCAATGGGCTAGTGCTGTAGGGGGAATAAGTCATTTGACATTCAAAGGAGAAGAAGTTGAACAAAAATCATTATATCCCTCTAGTGAATTTATTTCATGGTTAGAAGATAGGTTATTACTCTTCAATAGTAAGATTACCCATGTCTCTGGAGATTTGCATAAGAGCATATGGGAAAAGTTCAATTCTGGTGATAAAGAGATAGTTTGCGCTCTCGATAAAATTCGAGAAGCAGGATTGTCAATGGCTGAAGCCATCGAAAAAGAATCTAAAAATGGAGTAATAGATTCGTTGAAACTTGTGATGAGTGGAGTAGATGCATTAGGGCCTGAATTTCACGGTCCTTTCAAAGTTAACCTTCAATCACACATTGCTACAGGCAATATTGTTGCATGGAAGGCAATGGGTGCAGGCGGGGGCGGAGTAGTCGGGGTTTTATTGTCCGAGGCATGTAATCGAGAGAACGTGATAGAAGATTTACAGTTTAAAGGCTGGAAACATATCGATTGGAAAATAGACACAACTGGCCTTATTAGAGAAGAGATTATTCTTTGAAATCAACATCGGTTTCAAGAAGGAATAGTGCTTCCTTGGTCAGTTTATATCTATTTTTAATGCCCATTTTTCTCTTTTCAACTAGGCCGAATTTCTGTAATGTACGAAGGTGATGAGAAATAAGTTGTTGGCTCTTTTCTAATTTCACAGCAAGTTCTGCTTGAGTAGGGAATTTTCCATATTGGTGTTCATCATCAAGTAAGCTCAAAATTTTACCTTGAAGGCTATTTGGATCAGGGGATAGAGGTGGGATTGGTAGTTCACCAGGGTCCATTCCAGGGTAAAGAGAATTATTTAGAGGATAATATCTAACCAATCTACCATCTCTTAAGCGCCAAATAAATTCTTGTTGCTCTAATAACCTTAGGTGATGTGTGATTTGTCCATTACTCATCCCTAATGCAGCCATCAATGCTCTAAAATGGCAGCCAGGGTTAGCGGTTAGATAACCCATTAAACGCCCTCTTTGGAATCGTCCATCAGTTGTTTCTTGCGTCTTGCCAATAAATCCTAATAGCCAAAGACCAGCGGCGGTAGTCGGAATTCTCAAAGATTCAGTATTAATTACAAATAGGCTTAGAATAGCGAACATTGAAGTTGTTGAGACAACGACAATCGTCACCTTAGCAACATCTTCAGGAGTAATTTTTTCACTTGGTACTTGTTCATTTTCAAAAACCACCACTTCTTTTTCGATAATTATTTTTTCCTCGCTGTAGACCGAGTGAACTTCAATTCCTAGCAGTTCAAATTGTGTTTGGCAGATTTCACTTGAGGATGAACTATCTGAAACCAAGTAATCACCTTTCCAGTTATTTTGCGGACTCCATGAAGGCAACTCATCAGAGTCTACAAGTAAGTATGATACTTCATTATTTGAAATCATCCAGCAATCATTTTGACCAGTCCCGATATTTGTCCACAAACCTTCAAGCTGCCATTTTTGTATTTTAAAAACCTCATTTGTGAAATCATAAGTATGTGTAATAATATGAGTTTTAAAACCTTCATTTCCAAGAGTGTGTTCTGTTGTTAATTTTAATTCAATTGAATCCCTATCTGTCATCTGTGGAATCATAATATTCGATTCAAATTCTAAATTCACAATTTCGCCGTCACTACCAATTGGCAAATTGAAATAATTTCCTGATTTATGGTTACATGAACTGAACATAAATTCTTCAAATTCTATTGTTTCATCAAAGGAAGTAAGAGATATGAATATCAGGCATTGTTCCTTTATTTTGACAATTGGGGTGCTTGGAGAAATCTTAATCAAAGAAATAATTTGGTCTTCTTCTATGATGTATTCACTTTCAAAACCAATATTTTCCTTAGAACATTCAGGATTTCTGTAAACCTCGGAATAATCAAATTGTTCAACAGCAGTAACTGAATATTGTGGTATTTCTAAGATGATGGTGTAGATTCCCGAATCAACATAGCAATTGTTTTGATTTTCGAGGTACCATTCAGGTAAATCAAAAGTTAGTATTTCGCTTGCTTCAATAGTGTGCGAGGTTTGGAAATCTTGACATGATTGTTGCTCTGTTGTGTCAAAAATCAATTCAGATAAATCATTTATGATGTACATTTCAAATTTACAGGTGTCAGGGAAGGTGAGTTCTATGGGTTGGTCGTTGTTATTTTCTAAGTTTAAGGAATATGATAGGAAAGATACGTGGTCAGTTTCAAGGCCAATATTTTCACTAGTAGTAACTAAGATTTTTTCATCTAATTCTTCATAATTTGAAATGGTTGGGTTGTCATTTTCAATGATCAATTCCTTCACCAAATCACCACCAGGAGTCTTTACTATGACCATATTATCTCCCTCTACCAACTCCCCTCTTTGGATAAATACGCCATCAAGATAAGAATTCTCATAGGCATGCAATTTCAAATTCCCTCCATAACACGAATTCAGCATTTTCTCTTGGCCATTTAATGAATAAATCAATTTACAAGATTCTTGGGTTGGCAGCACAATCTCAGAATTAGTTGGGTTTGACAGAGTTATTCCAATAAGGTGATGGCCATCTCTATTCTGTGAACTTCCTAAAGATGCCACATCCAATTTTAGTTCTAAATTCGAATCAAAAGCGATGTTTTGTTGGAAGTAAACTAGATGACTTACTCTTAGGTTGGTTTTACTGTGGATTAAATCCACATTATACGGCCCAGAAGGAACAACATCTCCGTTTAAGTCAGTAAAATCCCACTGCCAGTTTTGGAAATTGATAATTTCCATCGGCTGGATTATTATTTGCTGGTCTTGGTCACGACAATTTGCCGAATTATCATAAATTGTATTCAAATTTATATCTTTGATTATAACATAAGTTTCACAAGAAGGGTCATTTGAAATCGATATTTGGTCACCAAAATTGGTTAATATAGGCTTTATATCTAGCACTTCTCCAATTTCATACCACTGTTCAAATTGATTATCAAATTCAAGAACTAAACTATCCAAATTAACATCTTCTTGGGCAGTAGTATATGGAATGGCAGAGAGTATAAACAGACCACAAACAAGGCCTATCAAGACGCGCGAAACCTCCGCCATGTATGTGAGATAATGTCATCACTTGAAAGGTCAGCGGTTCATTTAATGTGTAAAAATCGGCATAATGGCGCATACTTGGAAAATTTAGAGTCCTAAATCTTCTAAAGTTACCATTGTTGGAATGGCGGCATCTTGCTCTGCTTTTTGTTGTAATTCATATTGTTTCCATTGTGGTGTTTCAGTTGTTATTGGTTCAACCCAACCTAGAGCTTTTGCTTCATCTAATTCGCCACTCGCAACATAATGGTCAATCCATGCCAAACGACGTTCTTCTTCTTCTGAAAATTCCAAATCCATCATTTTCTCTTCTGCTCTAGCCTTCATGAGTTTCTTCTTACCAGCAGCCTTTGCAAACTGAGCAACAATAATTATCGAAAGCAAGAAAACTATTACTCCGGCCATAATAATCAGTGTTTGACTACCCGAATCCGAGTTTGATTGGCTAGAATCTCCTGAAGACTCTTCTGAATTTGGATTTGTTTTAATGTTACAAACTACCGAGCCAGCCCTGCCTTCTGAAATTTCAGGGTCCCAAGGACATGGGTCAATAGTATCTGATGCTCCATCTCCATCAGAGTCAATACAGCCCCATTGCCCGTTAGAAGTTGTCTTTCTAGACGTACCTGCAACATCAGGACAATCATCTGGCTGATAAGCCCCCAAGGTGAAATTATCCCCGAAGCCGTCCCCGTCATTATCATTCCATTGTGATGGTTCTAATTTGAAAAAATCTGGTTTGAAATAACTACTAGTATTATCTCCAAAGCCGTCACCATCAGTGTCATTCCATTGTTCACTTTCTTCAGGAAAAGCATCTCCAAATTGTTCCCTGAGTGTGATTATACGAGTTTGGTCTTGCTCGTCAACTATTGTGTAATTAGTCCAATAGTAATTATCGCCATATCCATCATTATCAGTGTCAGTCCACTGATATTCATCGTTAGGGAATACGTCATCTACATCTGCCCAGCCATCACCATCTAAGTCAGGGCAACCGAATCTATTCATTTCCAATGACTTTCCATATTCAGTTAGACAATCATCTCCTCCTGGGCGGTCAACCTCATCACCATAGCCATCACCATCTTGGTCAGCCCATTGTAATGGATTTTCAGGAAAGGCATCTTCTGGGTCAACAAATCCATCGCCATCAGTATCCGGGCAACCTCTTGTGGCAAGGTTCGGTGAAGAACCTGCACGCAATGGACACATATCTCCGTTTACTGCACCAGTTTGATTATTATCTCCAAAACCGTCTCCATCAGTATCATTCCATTGAGTTGGTTCAAATTTGAATGCATCGCCATTATTACCGGCAGAATTATCTCCGTATCCATCGCCATCAGTATCTCTACATTGAGTAGAGTCGTCAGGGAATATATCAGGATTATTTCCACTTTGATTATCTCCGCCACAATCTATGGAGTCACCGTCACGGTTAGCCCATTGAGTACTATCATTGGGAAAAGGGTCGCCTTGATTGGAGTATCCATCACCATCTGAGTCGAGGCAACCCAATCTATCGATTGATGAAGTGCCAAATTCATTTGGACATTCATCAGGGTTATTTCCAGTTAGATTCTCACCATAACCATCTTGGTCTTTATCGCACCATTGTGTTGGATCTAGGGGCAAACCATCTGCTTGACAATATCCACTAGCATCAACGGCTCCCCAGTTTCCGGTTGGGTCCGACCATCCATCTCCGTCACTATCAATACATCCAAATCTGTCATATTTAGAATCGCCAAAAATCATTATGCAACCATCGCCAACATCACTTTGAGGATTGTCCCCATACCAGTCGCCATCACTATCAATCCACTGAGTTCTATCTAGTGGAAAAGTGTCAACTTCAGTTGCTAAAGTGATTAAAACCCCTGGCCATGAATTAGGTCTAAATTGGTCCCAAGAAATATTTTCATAATTATCACCATAACCATCCCCATCAGTATCATTCCATTGCGTTGGGTTATTTGGATAAGCATCTCCTCTTTGATCGAGATGGAAGAAATTCTGGTCTTCATTATACAGATAATTATCTCCATGTCCATCACCATCACTATCAATCCATTGTTCAGGATTTCCAGGAGCCCAGTCGCCAGCATCTGACCAACCATCACCGTCTCCATCCGGGCATCCAAAACGATCTTCAGTTGAACCCCCATTATCAAGTGGGCATTCATCGGGTTGAAAAGCCGGAGCAGGATTATCTCCATATCCATCACCATCAGTGTCATTCCATTGAGTCCCTTCTGTTGGGAATGCGTCTACAACCCCGTCTCCTTGGTCAGAGGTATTGTATCCATCATTATCTTCATCGATGTCTGCAAACCAGAAATGTATGCCTTCGTCGTTTCTACCATAGGCTGTTACTAATTTCATCCCATCTGAACTCCAACTTAAGCCATTGATTTGACCACAATTATTTCCTCCACAACCGTTTGGAGCCGGCGCACCAAAGAAGTCAACTTGAGTGCCTGTATCGGTATAGAAGACTTTGACTGAACCACCGTCTCCTTGATAGTATGAGTGACCATTTGCAACTTGCCTACTATCTGCTGAGAAATCTGCTGCTAAACAAGAAGAAGTAGTGCTCTTTTCCCATATACGATTTAATCCTGAAGAAGTGAATTCATACATATCAAAACTTGCACCACCTCCTTCCCACGCGCCACACATGGAAATATAATTTCCATCGGGTGACCAATCGATATCATTTATTTCCTCAGGTGGGCTAGTTACGGTGAAAGCAGTAGCCCTTGATGAAATATTTACTACATAGAAATCTCCATCTCCAGCGACTGCAATGTGTGAACCATCGGGGGAAAAAGCCGATGCATAAAAACGGTCTTCACCATTAGGATTGATTCCATTACCTAACTGTAAACCATCAGATACTTTGATCAAAAGTACTTGCCCATTTGTCCCTTGGCTTCCAGAACGGGTAATGGATACTGCTACGAGACTACTGTCTGGTGAAAACTCAACATCATTAACATAATCTCCACTGCCAACATCTACGCTAATTGAACCATGAACAGAAGAAATGTTTGAAGAATAATAAATATTGATAGTATCATCATCAAGGCCGGCAACAACATAATCTCCATCGGGTGAATAAGATACTGAGGTAATGTCTCCATTTCCATTTGCTTGAACAGATTTCAAGTTTACAAATGAGGAAGCATTCCAGATTCTAAGCCATCCATTTTCATCACCAGTTACAATATTAACTCCATCAGAGGAGAAATCTACATCACTATAATCTTGACTTGAAGAGATTGTAAACTCATTTTGAAAATTAGGATTATTAGCGGCCCATCCATCATTGAAGTCAGAAGTTCCATCATTATCTCTATCTGGACAGCCAACTCTATCGATTGATGAGGTGCCATATGACCATTGGCAATCATCAGAAGAATCAGCAATTCCATCGCCATCAGAATCAGCGGAAACCAAAGGTAAGGCCGCCATAAAAAAGAATAATCCAGCGAAAAAAACACCGGACAATCTAGATGTCATAAAGGGCGGTATGAACAGTGTTAAAAGGTATTATGGTTGATTTGTGTAAATAACAAACCGATAATAGCAATGGCTTAGATGTAGTAATAATTCGCAATCATGTGAGCGCAGGCATTCCGAAGGTCAATATCGCGGTACAAGACCGCGTATTGCTCCATTTATTAGAAAATGATGAGCATGCTGACCGTTACCTCACCGATGTTTCTTTGACAAGGCCGGGTATAGCAGAATCATGCGCCTTACACCCGCCAAATGTCAGCAGAACAATGAGAGATTTGCTGAAGAGACAATTTGTCTCAGAACATACTAGAAATATTCGTGGCGAAGAAAGGAGGCAAAAAACATGGCAACTTACCGAAGATGGCCGTTCAGAAGCCCTGCATACTAGTAAATCACTTGGCAAAACCAAAGTCGTATTGAGAGATAATAGCGGCGATTTACTCGAAGTTGAGGCATCAGAAGCAGCAGAAAGACTAGCCACAGATATTTCACTATTGCAAATATTAATGCATGCACAGCATGAAGGCGTTTTGACTTATGGCGATATTAGGTTTGGAAAAATCAAACAATCTAAGCAAGAGGATACAGCACCACCAGGACGATTAACAGTCTTAACAGGAGTACATTCAACCTACAACAATCAACCCCCAAATACCCGGCCAGTTCATGGGCGTAAAGAGCAAATAGATGAATTAGAATCTTGGTTTTCAAGTCGTAAACCTTGTGCAGTTGTTCATGGAATTGCAGGGATTGGCAAATCTACCTTGGTCGCTCATTGGCTAAAACAAAATATGGCTCAAAATCCTAGACTTTCAATTTGCTGGTACCCATGCCAACCATGGGACCGAGCATTAGGAATTGCGACCAGTTTACTTCATCGATTTGGCATAGATGAGTCTCATGATCCGTATAATTTAATTGAAACCTTACCACTTCAACCGGCTGGAAAAATCGATGTCGATAATTGGAGGAGGAGACTTACTGCTTATCTGACAGATGCAGATACAATACGCGAACGTTTCAAAAATGAGTCTGGAGGGCCACCTCCTTATTGGTTGATTATCTTAGACGATGTACATCATATAGAATCTGAAGCGAAGGATTTACTCGGGGCCTTATTACAGATTTCAAGTAAAACTCCTTTGAGACTATTACTTATTTCAAGGACAAAACCAACGGCATATGACAGGAGAGATGTACATACAAGAGGCGTAGTCACAGAATTATCTTTACAGGGTTTGACAAAGCCCGAAATAAAGAATTGGTTAAAAGATTTCAAATCTAGTGAAAAATATGAAGTTGAACAGGTTCATGAAAAAACGGGCGGACATCCATTGGCATTGGAGTTATTCGAATTATATGGCCAAGAAACACACGTAGACTGGTTACAGTTCCTCGATGATGAGATTATTTTGCGATTGCCTGAATTAGAACGTAAGTTATTGTTGGAACTTGCCAAATCTAACGCTCCGATGAAATGGAAAAAATTAGCAGATTCAGTAGGTTGGAATGGTAATCCACCTAAGGATTTGATACAACATGGTTTACTACTAGAGTTAGATGATGGTATGTGGTTACACGAAGCCTTGAAAGAAAGACTTCTGCGCGACGTGAACTGATCTAAGATTAAAAATCATCAGCATTCATGTGGTCATCAATCCACTTTAACAACTTAGGTTTAGCCATTGCTCCACTTTGCTTTGAAACAATATTTCCATTATGATATAGGAAAAGCGCTGGGATTCCACGAACTCCAAGTTTGGCAGCATTTGCTGGGTTTGTATCAGTATCTACTTTTGCAATCAAGATATCTCTTTCGCCAGCTACTTGTTCTAATACGGGAGCAATCGCTTTACAAGGTCCACACCAAGGCGCCCAAAAGTCAACTAAGACCCATTCATTATCATTTACAGAGGTTTCAAATTCCCCGTCACTCACTGCACGTACTTCACCCATATGTTCTCACTAACACACCCTAATGGAGGAGTATTATGAGTTTTTGCGAGGGAAAAAAGAAAGAAAATATACACAATACTCATGAGAAGGGATTGATTGGGCTAATCAGGTCAGAATATGATAATCGCGCCGAGTGTACTAACCGCCGACCTCTCAAATTTGGCAGTTTCCTGTAAAGAAGCCGTTGACTCAGGACTTGAATGGCTTCATCTAGATGTGATGGATGGTAATTTTGTACCCAATTTAACATTCGGCCCACCAGTGATTAAATCACTGCGTAAGGCTCTTGGTGACGGTCCTGTTTTTGACGCCCATTTAATGATTTCAAATGCAGAAGAATGCTACATGGATTACATTGAAGCGGGTTGTAATCATCTTTCAGTTCATATCGAAGCAGCGACTCACCTTCATAGACTGGTAACAGCAATTAGAGATGGAGGAGCATCAGTTGGAGTTGTAATTAATCCAGCAACACCCATTGAGGGAGTTTTGGAAGTTTTATCAGAAATTGATTTAGTACTTGTAATGAGTGTCAATCCCGGCTTTGGTGGGCAATCCTTTATTTCAAGCGTTGAGCAAAAAATTAGAAGATTAAAACAGGCCATAGACGAACAAGTATCTAATGGCGGCCGCCCGGTTCAAATCCAAATTGATGGTGGCGTTAAAGCTCATAACATCGGAGAAATTGCATCTTGGGGAGTAAGTAATTTTGTAGTCGGCTCAGGTTTGTTTAACAATCGTGCCAATGTGGCAGATAACTTGGCTGAAATCATGACCAATTACGAACAATACAATGATTAAAATCAGTTAAATGATTATCTGTAGTGATAGATATGCGAGTTCTTGTGACATCGTTGCTCTTCCCACTGCCAACAAATGTTGCTCGAGGAACTTTTGTTAGTGACCATGTGGAATTGTTAAAGAATAACGGGCACGATGTAAGAGTGGTAAACCCATTGCCAAGAATGTTCCAGTATCAAGAATTCAGTCGTTCAACTCATACAGGAGTCGCTAGAGCTCCTGCGAGGTTCAAACATGGAGAAGTCAAAGTGTTCAGCCCTCGTTTTTGGGGCCTTCCTGGACATCCCTTACCAATACTCACAGCAACTAGTATCAAGCGTAGTTTCCGTAAAATTGAGAAATGGTTAGACGATTGGCGTCCTGATGTGATAATTTGCCATACATTATGGCCTGTCGCAGAACTGGCAAATCATTTGTCTAAGAGATGGAAAGTCCCATGGATTGCAGTTGTTCATGGCCATGATTTCGATGTAGGAATAAATGATAAAAACACATCTAAATCAATAAAAAAATTAGCCGGACAGGCAGACCATTTAGTCACAGTATCACAAAGATTGGATAAGATATCAAGCCAAGTTCGAGACAAAGGACATTCAGTTATCCCTTGCCATAGTGCGGTTGAAACCGAATGGCAAAAACCGATGAAAAACATTGGTGGAAGGTGGCGTAAAGATAGTCTTGACCTCTTATTTCCTTCCGACCCTAGAAGGCCTGAGAAAAATCATCTTTTAGCCCTGCAGACTGGAGAAGAATTAGAAAGACGTGGCTGGATAATCGGTATGACAACTTTGCGCCAACAACCAAGAAGTATAGTATGGGATAGAATGTTAGTTGCAGATTTGACCTTGATTACTTCTAAGCGAGAATCTGGCCCGCTAGTTGCTAGAGAATCTATACAGTGCGGAACACCAGTAGTTTCTGTTGATGTGGGAGATGTCGCTGAATATCTGCCTGAATTCTGTGTTTCTTCAAAGTACGACCCGATCCAACTAGCTGATACTTGTGAAGCAGCGTTGAAGCATGACTGGAGTAAAGGCTTTGAGATACCTGAGAGATTTACTCTTCTAAAAGTAGCCCAGCAGTGGGAGACATTGCTTGGAACCCTTGTGGAATGAAGTAGAATAATCCAAGTCCACTAATGGCAATCCATGACCCAGTGGTAAATCCATAGCATGTTATCATCGAGAGACATATCGCAATAGTGTAATCCTTCTTTTTTCGTAGGAGTAAATCCCAGTTAGAGGAAAGATGTATCGACATGAAAAGCAAGAACGAAGATGAAACAGTTGAGGCTATTGCGGCAGCATAAAGCCCAGAGCCTTGAGAATCATTCGCCCTCCAATCGATTAATAAGTATCCAATTATTAGTGCGAAAAGGACTACTAAGGCGATAAATAAGGTAAACTTCCATGGTTTATCACCAGCCTGTAAAGCAGTATAAGTTGGAGTTGATAATAATGTCAAACACCATCCAGCAAGTAAAATCATGAATAAATCAACAGCAGAAGCGCCAAGAGAACCATCTATGTATTGCTCTGGAAATGCCATAGGCAAAAGAAAGTACACTATTCCAGCACCAGCAAATAACCCCACAGGCAATAGTCCAAAACATAGATTCAATGAGTTTTCTAGAGCGGATTGAAACTTTACCGACTCTCCTCTAACCTTTCCAAGAACAGGCAATAATGCTGCCCGCAAAGCCTGTGGCACAACTAATCCTGCCAACCAAGCAAGTTGAGCGACATGAAATAGCGCAGCAGCATCAACACCAATTTCACCAGCAACAATGAACTTTTCAATTCGAACTACATATGGAAGAACTCCAAGAGTGATTGCAAAAGGGAGTGCCTGAAGAAGTAAGGTTTTGTTATCAACCCAAGAGTCACCTAAATTTGACCAATTAGAAATTTCCAAGATTGAATCTTTTGGTAGAATCTGATATGAAAAACCTAGAGCGATTACTAAACCTCCAATTGCGCCGATTAGAAATACTGATGCAAAGGCGGTAACAGATGAACTTTCTATTGAGAAAAGAACATAGTAACCAACTACAGTTATCGCTCTTTCAATTACCTTTGACCATGCTTCTAATTTGGCTTGACCCGCTGCTCTAAGGCCTGAACGAGGAGCATATGAAGCAATATGAAATAGAGCGATAGCACCGCATATAATTATCAATCCTAAGTATTCTTTCCACTCTTCAATAAGCAGCGGAACGCCAATAGCAGCAAAAAGAATGAATGGAATAGAACACAAAAACTGTAATTTGTAAACTCGAATGATAGATGGCCAAATTTTACCGACATCATTAGCACCATCTCTAGCAATTAAAGTAGGCAATCCCAAATCAATAACTAAAAAGAAGGTAGCAAAAGCGTCAAGAGCAATAATGTAAATTCCGTATGATTCAGTTAGCAGTGCTTTAGTTAGGACAATTTGGCCAGCTAATGCTAGGAAAATTGCAATCAAGTCTGAACCAATTAACCAACCTGAGTCACGACCCATCTGAGGTTTTCGGGTCTTGGAAGAGATTATTGCCTCGCCCATGTTTTGCCTTCATAGGTTCTAAACTTCAACCATCCGTGTAAGCACAGATTGAAAGCGGGGTTTCACTACGGCTTGACAAGGTGCGGATATGGTAGCAGTTGAGTGGGTTGAATCAGAAGTTCTTAAAGCAGTGCCAGAGGCATTGGTTGAAGTAATTGATTTACACGGCTCAGGAGACCATTTTCATGTTCGTATTATCACGGAGAGTTTTGAAGGAATGAGGCCACTGCAAAGGCAAAGAATGGTTTTAGCAGTTATGAAGCACCACATCCCGAGTCCAATTCACGCTCTTGATTTGAAGTGTATGACTCCAAAGCAAGCAGAAACAGCAGGCGATACTGCATTTGACCCTCATGGTGGAGGCCGAGGGATACATATTAACAGAATTAACAGACAAAAAAGAGAGTGAGAAAAATGGATTGGACAGAACAAGAATTGCAAGCAATAGTTGATGAACACGCTCTGGTGTTGTTCATGAAAGGAACACCAAATGAACCACAATGTGGATTTTCAAACAGAGCCGCACAAGTTCTTCAACAACTTGGAGAGCCATTTGCAGCAGTCAATATTTTGACAGACCCTAGAGCCATACCTTCAGTTTGCAACTGGGCGGATTTCCCTACCATGCCTCAAGTTTTTGTCCATGGTGAATTGATTGGCGGATCTGATATTGCTCTAGAGATGCTCCAAGATGGAAGCCTTAGAGAAATGTTTGATACTGGTCGCGACTCCAATTAAACTAATTATAAAAATCAAAGTCGGTGATTTGATGGGGCAGAACTCAAGACGCTTGGTAGTCGATGGCGGACAGCCAATAATAGACTTCGATAATAAGGCGTTTAAACCAATTCCACAATCAGGAATTGATTTAGCGGTTAAGGCGATGAGCGCTGGAGTCATGTATCGTTACCAACCTAAGAACAAGGAACTTTCAATCACGGCTAAATTTGAACAAAGTTTTTCCAAGTATATGGGCGTAAAGCATACCATTGGAACTAATTCTTGTGGTTCTGCAATGTTCATTGCACTCAATATAGTCGGCGTTAAGCCAGGCGATAAAATTCTAACAAATGCTTTTACTTTCCATGCAGTACCTTCTGTAATTGAACATGCAAAAGCAGTTCCTGTGCTTGTTGAGAGCAACCGCGAGTGGTCTATGAGTGCTAAAGACTTAGACAAGAAAGCAACTGAAACGGGAGCCAAGGTCTTACTGATGTCATACATGAGAGGACATGTCCCAGATATTGATGCGGTAATGGAAGTAGTCAAGAAGCATGATTTGATTTTCATTGAAGACTGTGCCCACGCTTATGAGACACTATGGGACGGAAAGTTGCTTGGTACATTTGGCCAAATTGGTTGCTTCTCCACTCAATCTTCAAAGGGACTTAGCGCAGGAGAAGGTGGTTTATTCATTACAGATAATGATGAATATGCTGCTAAGGCTGTACTTTATGCTGGTTCATATGAGAGATTATGGACTAAGCATTTTGACTTAGATGAGGAGCGAATGGATAGATTACAAAACCTGATTCCTGGTTATTCAATGCGTATGCAAGAAGTCACTGCAGCAATGTTGACGCCACAAATCGAAAGACTTCCTAAGATTAAGGAAATCCATGTTGAGAATTGGGAACTACTTCACAGTCTAATTCACGGCCATGACAATATCGAAATCCCAATGCCCCTGCCTCAAGTCGACAGTTTCTGTGATACTATGCAATTCCACTTGGTTGGACTTTCACGAGAAAAGGCAGACCAATTTATCGATTTAATGAAAATGGAAGGAGTTCCAATGCAAATCTTTGGAGCCAAGCGCAATGCCAGAGATTATCGTCAATGGGAATATGTTGAAGCACACAAAGAAGAGTTAGGAGAAACAATTGCTAACATTGAATTTGCTTGTGACCTGTCTCTTCAACCACATTTGACTCAAGATAATATTCGAGTTATGGCTCAAGTAATTGGCGAAGTACTCGCTTACATTAACGCCCAATAATCAAACAGGTCGACCAACTGCAAAGGTGTTCCAACCTTTTGTCTTCAAGTCGTTTAAGTCCAAAACTCTACGTCCATCATATAGAATTGGTGTGCGCATTTGCTTTGCTAGACTTTCCCAGTCAACAGAAAGACAAGCCTTGTGTGCGGTCACAAGCACAACCATGTCATACCCGCTTGCCTTTGATAAATCAGTAACAACATCAACATCATCAGGGAAATCATTCACTTCCAAATGAGGATCCCATGCTCCAACTTTGATTCCTTTAGAGATCAAAGTTTCAGCCAGTGGTTCAGCAGGAGTTTCTCTAGGGTCGCCAACTTCAGCTTTGTATGACCATCCAAGTAACAGGACTTTTGCTTCCCCAGCCGGTACCCCAGCACTCCACATCAAGTCTCCAAGAACTCCAGCAACATGACTCGGCATAGAGCGATTGACTGCTCTTGCCGCAGTAATAAGTCCAGCAGGAACTCCTACATCAGCCGCTCTTTGAATCATGTAATATGGGTCGACAGGAATACAGTGTCCGCCAACTCCAACTCCAGGAGTATAACGATGGAAGTTCCACTTTGTAGCCGCAGCAGAAAGAACATCCTCGACATCAACATCAAGGGCAGGGAAAATTCTAGCCAACTCGTTAACCAAAGCAATGTTAATGTCACGTTGAACATTTTCTATTACTTTAGCAGCCTCAGCAACTTCTAATTTACCTACATAGCGAACATCTTCAGTGGTTAGTTTACTGTAAAGAGACACTAGTGCTTCACCAATTTCAGGATTTGAACAGCCTATTACACGAGCAACTTGTCTAACGCCATGTGCGGCATCTCCAGGATTGAATCTTTCAGGACAATAAGCGATTTCTACATCATCTCCAATTACAAGTCCTAATTCTTCGATAATGGGGTGCCATGTTTGAGCGGTAACTCCCGGATAAACAGTTGACTCAAGTACAACGATTGTATTGGAACCTTTTACAATTGCCTCAAAAACATCTCTCCCAGCACCGGCAACATAAGACAAATCTGGCTTTAGGTCATGAGTAATAGGTGTTGGAACAGTTACGAGAATCACGTCACAATGAGGCACAGCCTCGGCTGCTGAAGTGGTGATATGCCATCTTTCAGTTCCTGGCTTTGGAACAATATCATCAACATCAGGGTCGCCAGTAGGATTTTTTCCTTGCAAAACCATCTCTACAGTACGCTTGGAAACATCAACTCCCCAAACAGTAAAACCGGCATCATGAAAGCCTATTGCAGTAGGTAGGCCAACATATCCTAGGCCAATTACCCCAACAGTCAAATCGCCAGATTCGGCGCTCTGCTTGAAGTCAGATATCCACCCCATGTT
>Ga0208766_1000635_pt1 | contig 19301 bp, 20 predicted proteins | sample ETN01SmetaG_3_FD_185792 | JGI IMG/M metagenome (GOLD analysis project Ga0208766, IMG submission 185792) | Marine microbial and viral communities from oxygen minimum zone, Eastern Pacific Ocean - ETNP2014F12-01SV263 (SPAdes) (version 2) | ecosystem: Environmental > Aquatic > Marine > Oceanic ... | reverse complement strand
AGTTTCAAAAGAGCTATGAAGCAACTTGAAGCTAAAATTGAAGAATACAAACCAGACATTGTACATGCTCATGATTTGGAAGTATTGGATGTGGCTGTTAATTTAAAGAAAATTTCAAACGTAAAAATTATTTTTGATTCGCATGAAGACTGGCCAAAAATGGAAATTGTACAGAATTGGTTTATTGGAAAATATTATGAAAGAAAACAAAAGAAACTTATTGGAAAAGCAGATGCTGTTTTAACAGTCTCAGATGAATTGGCCGTGCGATTAGGTGGTGGCACTGTTCTGTACAATTCAGAGCCTCTAGAAGTTGTCCAACAGCCTGTAGACAACCATAGATTTGGTTTAGATGGCATTGTAGCAGGATATATTGGAGGATTAAGGAAACCTATTCTAGAGGAAATAATCGATTCAGCTTCTAAAGTCAATGCACTTAGCTTACTAATTGTTGGAGGGCCTCCTAAAGGAAGAGGCGGATACAATGAAATGGTTGAGGAATTAGAGAAAGTAGCAGAAGAAAAAGGTGCAAACTCAAAATTTACTGGACCTCTTCCCTACAGTATGATGAATGAATGTTATGCTGCTTGTGATATCCTTATCGTGGGGCATTATGTCGATAGGAGGCTAAGAGATTATGCACTTCCTAAAAAATTATTAGATGCGATGGGGTACAAAGTGCCTGTGATTGTAGGTCCGTACGACACGCGGAAAAAAATTGTTGAGAGGTATAATTGTGGGCTTGTGTCTGAAGAATGGACTGACGCTCTCACAAAACTTTCAAATGATAAGAAACTTAGAAAAGAAATGGGTGAAAATGGATTTAAAGCTTTCAAAATGAATTACGCTTGGGAACTGCAAGAAAAAAAACTACTGAAAGTATACAAAAACTTGTTAGAAGACGAGTCTAATGAGGAAACGTGAGAGTTCTACTGACTGGGGTTGGATGTCCGGGCGCGCATGCGCTAATTACAAATCTTAAAAAACAGGAACCGAATGTTTTTATTTTAGGAACAAATGCTACTGAACAAGCCATTGGAAAATGGATTTGTGATGATTTTGCAATCGTTCCTTGGGCTTACGAAGAAAATTATGTTGATTCAATAGTAGAACTTGTTCAAAAGCATAATATTGATATTGTCTTTCCTCAAACTTCATGGGAAATGTTTCATTTATCAAAAGCAGCTTCAAAAATAGAAAAGTATTGTAAACTTCTAGCATCAAAACATGAATTGGTAGGTATTTGTGAAAATAAATTCTTGATGTATGAACATTTTAAAGGAAAAATAGAAGTTCCTGAATACTATTTGGTCCGATCATTTGAAGAATTGGAGAAAGCTGCTTTGAAGCTTGGTTATCCTGATAAAGATATTGTATTCAAACCACCTGAAGGGAAAGGAGCAAGAGGAGTCCGAGTAATGACTGAAAAATCTGATCGATATGACTTATTATTCAATGGACGGCCTTTTGCTAAATTTATATCGATGGATGAATTGAAAAATACTGTTGCTGGAAAAAAGATTCCTGAACTAATGATTATGGAATACTTAGATGGTGATGAACTCAAAATAGATCCAGTTTCAAATAATGGAGATGTTTTAGTTTGCTCAGTCAAACTTAGAATGAATTTTGCGTCGGGGCTTGGAATGAACTATGAATTTATAAAAGATGATTCAGCTATTGAATATGCAAAAAATGTAATGAAATATCTTCCTATGGATTATTGTGTTGATATCAGTACACGAGGTGGCGTATTAATGGAAATAAATCCTCGAGTTTCTACCTATATTTATTCCGATGATTATTGTCCGCCCTATCTTTCCTTAAAGTTAGCTATGGGCGAGATGAATGAAAAAGAAATTAAAAAATATCAAAATAACATTCCTATTGGAAAAAGATTATTCCGTTATTACGGTCAAATTGATTACTAAACTTATCTTGCCCAAAAAGGTTGATCTTTTCGCTTAATTTTTTGCATTTCTGTAATTATATCTTCTTCAATAGGACTTAATTTTACTCCAGCTTCACGGATTTTCAAAATAGCCCGTTCATCCATTTCAATATACAATACATCTCCTTCTGATATTTGCCTGCCTACTGTCACATTACTGATTGCAACGGCAACTTCATCACCCTGAATAGCTTCTTTGAGAACTTGATCGCCTGACCTTAGTGATTTAATGTGACCAACTACGGCATTATCATTTCTCAAAACACCTTGATTTAATGCAATCCGTCCACCTAAAACTCTTACTCCAACAACCGCTGGATCTCTTGTTCTAAAAGTGTGGCCTTCCAATATTTCAAACTTCCCTGGATGGGCGAAATCATCTCTTAAGTGTTGAGCCTGTTTTTCTTTGATTTTTCCTTTCCATTCCTGATAATCCTCTAAAAGTCTATATACAATATCTGATTCAAATGAGGTTACTCCTGTTTCATGTAATTCATTTTTCGCATCAGGATGGATTTTTACATTAAAAGCTAAAATTGCTCTGTACTCTTCTTTAGAAGGATCGGCAGTTACGACATCTCTTCGCGACACATCTCCTACTGAAGCTTTCACAATAGGAATTCCTGCTGCAGATAATTCATAAGCCAATGCTTCTAACGATCCGATTGCGTCAGCCCTAATTACTACTCCTTCATCGGTGCATTTTACATTCGATTTCATTGAATCTGTAAGTTTGTCTAAAGCTTCGTCAATCTCATCTTCATTGGATGCACTGTAAAATGGAGCTCCGGCAACAACGCCTTCTATATCTGGTGCCACTACTTTTAATCCTGCAGCAGCTCCGACAATTTTTACATTATCAAATTGCTGTCTTGGGTCTCTAATTTCATCTAATGGTTTAGGTCTTAATAGAGATCTTACACGCGTTACAATTGGCTCTGGTTGAGCGCCAATAATCAAAGTATCGGAAGCTCTCAAAATTCCATTATAAATTATTACGCCCAAGGTTTTGCCTAGTCCCTTTTCTTCTTTGATTTCTATAACTGTACCTTCTGATGAACCATCATTTAATAACAAATTGCCTCTAAGATATCGTTGTGCTAGACCCATCAAAATCATAAAAAGTTCAGGTACTCCTTCACCAGTTTCTTTTACAGATGTTGGAATTAATGCAATTGTTTTCTGAAAATCCTGTATTTCTGAAAATATGGCTGAATCAAAACCGTGTTGACCTAATTCACCTATTATTTCGTACATTCTCATCTGAAAATTTTGTTTAGCTGTAGAACTCTGATTTGCATTGTTAGCCAAAAATGATCCGGTATGACTGCGCCACCCTGGTAATTTGTCAACTTTATTCAATACTAAAATAAAAGGAGTTTGTTGTTGTTTTAGAATGTTTATTGATTCTATAGTCTGAGGTTTGAAGCCTTCCGTTATATCAACTACCAATATTGCTAAATCTGCTAAAGCACCACCTCTTGATCTTAATGTTGTAAAGGAATGATGGCCGGGAGTATCTATGAAAAGCAAACCCGGTAATGATGTAGTCCCATCTTTCAATAATGGCCCGCATATTTTAGAAACCGTATCATAAGGGACTTCTGTAGCTCCTATGTGCTGTGTTATAGCTCCAGCCTCACGTTTTACTACAGTTGTACCCCTTACATAATCGAGAAGTGATGTTTTTCCATGATCTACATGTCCTAAAACGGCCACAATTGGTTGGCGTAATGGTGCATCTGGATCAATCTCATCTTCTTCTTCGGATTCTTCTATTTCTTCAGATTCTTCATCATCAGACTCGTCCTCTGGCAAATCCTCAATTTCTTTGTCATCTTCAGACATAGGGATTGTGTGCAAATTAGCTGGTTTTAAAAGTGTCCGGTCAAAGCTCTTTTTTTAATATTTCAGCTAAATGACGATATTCTTCAATTGAATTGTAAAGATAAGATGCTGTGCGAAGGTACCTTCTATTATGGTGAGGCCAGCCAAAAACAGGTACTTGTATGTTGTATTTCTCATACAATAAAGTATGGAGTGGGTCTGGTTCTAGTACTGACTTTGTAGCCACCCCTTCTCCTGGTAAAGCTACTGCTGACAAACCTACAATCATTGAATCAGGACACATCTTTGAAGTTCCTAATGCTTCAAGAATTATATTCCGTGCTTCTATTGCTAGATTTGTATTGCGTTCCATAATCTCAACCCATCCTCCTTTTACTAAACTATCAATATATTCGATACTTTTAGGAATGCATAACCACGGAGTTATATCTTGAGTTCCTGTCCAATCAAATTCTAGACGGATTCTTTCATTTTTAGATCCATCTACCGAAGCACCATGACTAATTGAAAGTGGATGAATGTCCAATCTCTTATCTTCCCTGATATGAAGAAATGCTGAACCTTTTGGTGTACACAACCACTTATGCGCGTTACCCGTTGCATAGGCTGGTTTTAATTTTTTCAAATCTAATGGAACTATCCCTGGCCCGTGTGCAGCATCCAATAGAACATCAATGCCTCTGGATTGAAGTTCGGACACTATGGTCTCAAATGGTAACCTGATTCCTGTTGGGCTTGTTACTGTGTCAATCAAAGCTAATTTAGTTTTTTCATTTGTATAACTTAGAATTGCTTGAGTTACTTCTTCTGGATTTTTTATAGGATATGGTAAGGGCACGATTACTGTCTTTGCACCTGATCTTTTAGTTGCGAAATCAACTGCATTCCAACACGCTTGGTAAGTGTGATCTAGAATTATTATTTCATCGTCTGGTTTTAATGATAATGAACGTAAAATCGTGTTAACGCCTGAAGTGGCATTCGGCACAAAGACTATTCCTTCTTTATCGGCATTAATAAAACCTGCAAAAGTTTCTATTGAATCTGCCCATAATTGTTTAGAAGTTACATCAAAAAAATGAACTGGATCGCTTTCTAATTCAGTTCTTAGCTTAAATTGATAATCTAAAATTTCTTGTGGGCATGCTCCAAAAGAACCGTGATTAAGAAAAACTATTTCAGGATTAAAATTCCAGTATTTTGATAAACTACTTCGAGTGGGAAGTTCCATATCAGCGTATTTTTGTAAATCTTCTCATTACTTTTCTAATCGGATCTCTAGCTTCTTCTGAGATAAAACCTTCTTCAATCTTAGAATCTAAGAATTCCATAGCATTGCTAACTGATTCTCTAGCCCCTTTTGCTGCTAAAGATGCCATAAAAGGTTCAGCTAATTTTTCAGAAACTCCTGCCTCTAAGACTATTTCACGCATAAAATACAATAACTCGGTTCGACGACCTTCGTTCAGCATCGCTTTCGGTTTATTTCGTTTTTGGATTTTCTTATCTTTTCGTTGAGGGGGCTGGGCTTTGGTTGGTCCTCGGCGCCTATGTCTCCCTCTTCTTGCCAGGGTTACTCGCCTCCCATTTCCTTAATGGCTGCTTCAATTTGTTCTTCGGACATTTCATTTCGATTGAAATATTTCTTGTTCCCTGTATCTCTTTTTAATTTCATTAAAATGCCCCAACGGCTTGGTGGGCCTCTGGATCCTCCTCGAGGTCCGCCTCTTCCACCGCCATCTCTTCCAAACCTAGGCATTTCGTATTCTAAATCAGAAAGATTGACATTCTCTTTTATTGATTCTAGTGAAGTTTTGGATACAGTCATGCTTCCTTTTTTTCCTAAACTAATACGCATGTATCCTCTTACTAAATTTGCTCTAGCATCTTTAAGATCAATTGTCATTCCATTTTCTACAGTTTCACATTCATCATTCCAAAAACTCATTATCACAGTGCCTGTTTCATCTCCAACTAAACCTTCACAAATTACAGTCCCGTTATCCATTGAACGAGGCTCTTCTAAACTCAAAACTTTAACCGGCATATTAACGCGACCAGTTCTTGGCGTTAGCTCATCTATTTTCAAATTATCACCTATTTTTACGACGAGAGGGGCCATTATAATGCTTCGCCGCCACCTAAAAACCCCTTCTAGGAGTTTACCCTTTTAGGGGGAAAAGGATAAAACCCAAAAGTATATATACCCTTAGTAGTAGTAATGGATAGATTCGAATTTGTCAGCGAATCGAAACAAGGAGGACAACAACAATGCAAACGAACGAAGCAGATTTTGAAACACATGTCGACGATATTGTTAAGGCAATCGGCGATAAGCTAGAAAGAAACGTAATCATAACTGAGTTAAAGAGATACGTAGAAGAATATGGAATTGATTTGGCCACTGCCAAAGAATCTATTGTAAGAAAACATTATGGAAACCCAAATGTTTTACAAGTAGATGCGCAAAAATTACTTGCGCAAATTAAGCCTGGAGAAAATAATATCCAGTTTAAAGCCAAACTTGTGTCTGTATTTAGAAAAGAGATTACTACTAAAGAAGGAACTCAAAAAGTCCTTTTTGAAGGTGAAATGGGAGATTCAACGATGCGTATGAGATACTCTTACTGGAGTGATAATTTTGATTTTGAAAGCGGAGACACTATAGAAGTTTTAAACGCATATTCAAAGAGTTGGAATGACATTATTACTTTAAACATAAACGAAGGCAGTATCAAAAAAATAACCGATAAAGATTTAGAAAGTTTAGATTTGGGTGTTGTTAAGAGTAAAGTAACACAACCTGGTCAAGAATTTGAATTAGTGGATTTAAAACCAGGAATGAGTAATATCTCTGTTAAGTTACGTGTAATCGATATTGAAACACGAAAAATAACTGTGAAAAATGAACCTAAAACTATCTTTGGAGGCACTGTAGGAGATAATACTGGAACTTGCCGATTTACTTCTTGGGAAGATCACAATATTATTGCTGGAAAAACATATAAAGTTGAAAACGCGTATGTAAAAGAGTTTAATGGACCTGATTTACAATTTGGAGAATATACTAAATTTACAGACATTGACGATGATTCATTGCCGTCTCTACAAGAATATGAAAACGGAGTTATGTACTCTCTATCTCAACTAGACGAACGTAATGGCGCTTCGGATGCAGTTGTAGAAGGTCATGTTTTCAATATACGTGAAGGAAGTGGACTAATATTCAGAGATAAAGAAACTAATCGATTAATTAGAAATGGAGATGACCGTAAGAATGCAGCTCCTGATCTCCGTATAAAGATGATTTTTGATGATGGATCTGGATCTTGTACAGCCTATCTAAACCGTGAAATAACTGAAAAAGTATTAGGCAGAGATATTAATTCGTGTCTAGAATTTGTTAAAGAAAATTTTGGGCCTGAAGCCCTACTTGAAGAAATTGAGGATGCTTTATTATTGAAACCTTTGAAATTGCGAGGATTTGCAAGATCGGATGAATATGGTTTATCCTTCTTTGCAAGGAGTTGTGAACCTGCAACTGAAATCGATGTTCCTAGCGTAGCTCGTCAATTCTTAGCTGCATTGGAGGGCTGAATGGCTCAAAGAAGAGAACCTGGAATTTTAGTACTAGCTCAAGAGTTATCCTCATCAATTGAAAAGCACGTAGAAGATCGCGAATATTCTCCAACTTATTTAATATCTGAAATTGGTGGAAAACTTTCACGTGTTTTGATTGCAGGAGTATTAGATCAAATCGAAAATCGAGGAAGTGAAGAAGACCCATTCTATACTGCAAGAGTAATTGACCCAAATGGAGACTATTACTATCTGCAAGCTGGACAATACAATCCAGAAGGTGCAGCAGCCCTATCAAAACTTGAAATTGGAGTTCCCGTTCTTTGCGTTGGAAAAGTTCGAGCGCGCACTCCTGAAGACAGTGAAAGAACATACGTAAGTGTTCAACCTGAAAGCATCCGTGCAGTAACAATGAATGAAGTGAATCACTGGGCCGTAAGGGCATGTGATGCACTTATGCTTCGAATAAAGGCAACAAAGACATTTGAGGATGAAGAAGAATTCGGAAAACTAAAACTTAATGAACGTGAAATAGACGGAATAAAACTTTCAAAAGATTTTTACCAAAGTGTAGCGCTTGAAAATTATCAAGCTTTGTTGTATAATTGTTTAACACGCTTAGCAGGTGGTGAAATTGAAACTCCTGAAAGTGATTTTACTGGTGAATTTGAATCTGCGGGAAATAACATAGATACTACTTCTAAAATAAAAGAATCTAAAGAAGAAACTGAAGTTCCAACTGAAGAAAATACTGAAACTAAAAAATCAGATGATAATGAATCGAAGGTTATGGCTTTGATCCAAAAAATGGATGAAGGCGATGGGATTTACTATGATGATCTAGGCATTGCAATCTCAATGGAGGGAGTAGATGGACCTATGTTAGATGAAATTCTTGATTCGTTAACTGATCAAGGCTTGATCTATCAACCTAGATTTAACCACTATAAGGAGGCATAAAATGAGTGAAGTAAAAATAAAAATTGTAGAAGATCTTCCAGGTGTCGGTCCAGCTATCGCAGATAAACTTAGAGAAGCTGGATATGATACTCTAGAAGCAATAGGAACGCAAGCGCCAGGAACTCTTTCTGACGCCACTGGCATTGGAAAGGAATCCTGTGCTAAATTTGTACTAGAAGCTAGAAAGGCAGCTGATATTGGTTCTTTCCTTACAGGAACTGAATTAATGGAAAAACGAGCCACTGTAGGTAAACTTACAACATCATCTAGTACCTTTGATGAATTATTAGGAGGCGGTGTTGAAACGCAATCAATTACTGAATTCTATGGACAATACGGCTCTGGAAAAACTCAATTTATCTTACAGCTTGCTGTTAACGCTACTCTGCCTATAGAACAAGGCGGATTAGATGGTGAAGTTGCAATCATTGATACTGAGAATACTTTCAGACCCGAAAGAATAATTTCTATGTCAAAAGCTCTCGACTTGGATCCTGATGAAATTTTAAGCAAAATACATGTTGGGCGGGCATATAATTCTCACCAACAAATGCTAATGGTTGAAAAAGTAAATGAAATGGCTAAAACAAGACCAATCAGAATGCTAGCAGTAGATTCTTTGACTGGAGCATTTCGTGCAGAATATATTGGAAGAGGAACCCTTTCAGATAGACAAGGTAAAATCAGTGCCCACATGAAAGAATTAGCTCGATTTGGTGATTTACACAACTCAGCAGTTGTGGTAACTAATCAAGTTTCTTCAAATCCTGCAGCCTTTTTTGGAGATCCTACTAAACCAATTGGTGGAAATATTGTAGGTCACACCTCAAAATTTAGAATATATCTAAGAAGAGGAAAAGCTGGTAAACGTGTATGTAGGCTTGTGGATTCTCCACATTTACCTGAAAATGAAGCTTTGGTATCTATTACTGAAGATGGAATTAGAAATGGCTAGAGAATTGAAAAATTTTCTGGCTTCTCTAAAACCAGTATGGGAAGATGTGCATGAATTTGATTGGTTGCACCCTAGAGATCTTGTATTGAAAGAAAAAAAAACTGATTTATCTGAACTTAATCGATTTCCTGGATTAAAAATAATATTAGAAACTAAGCAACAAACTCTCTAATTTTCTTTCTTGGGAAAGAAAGACAGGATATAATCTTTCAAGCCAAACCAGTTATTAATTGCAAGGGAATAAATGCTGTCATTTTCTCTCTTAACCCAGAATTGCTCTTTGGCACTATCTTCTTTCATAAACTGATCCATTGTAGCATAGCCACTACTTCCTCCATCATCAACCTTATGTTGGACTTTATCAGGAACGTTATTGGTCATTGCATTACCCACTTTGAAGGGCCAGTGTTTGAAATCTTTAGTTTCAGCATAACGCCCGACAGTTGAAGCCGCAATATCTTCATCGTCTACTTTTTGATAATGAACTCCGCGAGGTGTTTCTTCTTCATCCTTATACTCATAGAAAGTTTCATCGGCCGGTTTGTATCCTCGGATATCCATTTCAGAATTCATCATCTTCCTCCCATTCAAAGTCAGTAACTGTTTTGTTACGCTTGACGAATAAAACAGCCAATATAATAGATGCCGCTGATACTAACAATAACATTGAAGTTGTTCCGCCCCCCGTAATATTGTCTATTACTGACTGAAGCATGTCTTCTTTCACAGGTTTATCTACAATCAATAAATATTCAGCTACATTATTATCTTCATTTGATTCTGCAACTAAATCTCCTCTATCTATTATAACTTTGATTAAGTATTCGCCATTTTCTTCAAATGTATGCCGATAGGATATTGTAACCGACTCTCCAGGTTCTGCAAATACTGCAGTTTCATACAAAACAATCTCATTTGTGCCAGAAGCCCAAACCACTGATATCGGAATTGGATTATAGGAAATCAACGGATCTCCCTGAGCTGATACTGTGATATCTACTGTAAAAGAACTTCCGGCCTGAACTTTAGATATTCCTGTCTGGTTATTAATTTGAATATCTCCTGCACCTATGTAATTGTCAATTTCATATCCGTGAATAACTAAATACAAATCTTCATCGGATTCAACTTCCCATTTATTTTGTTGAATGTCTGTTATTTGAATAAAGAAATGATAAGTATCGCTTATAGCTAAATCTTGATTATAATACCAATAAAATGAAACTTCATGAGTATCATTATTTAGGGATTTCATGCTAAAATCTGCCGTCAAACCCTGATTGCCTGACGAAAGTCCATAAACACCTAAAGTCCAATCATTTGAATTGATGTCAGAAACACCAAATGCGCTTTGTACCTGCGCTTTAACAAATACGCGCTCTGAAAAATCTTCCACGGTTATTTCTAAAAATGAAGCTGTGTAATGGTTTATTGTAAGATTGCCTATTCCTGCAGGGTGTTCAACGCTAGAAGTTAAAACTACTATTTGTTCTGTTGAACTGCCACCCGTTAAAGGATTTTCACCAGGGTCTCCTCCTGAATATTCTAAATCAATAAGAAATCTTCCATCATTAGATTGATCGGGATCACCAAAACTAGCATTGGTTATGTCAAAATTAATGTCAAAACGGGTTGCAGATTCGCTTGAATCTGTAACTGTCTTAGACTGCGAAGTCTCTACAGTATCTGGTGCACTGCCCGAACCAATGAAAATAGATATTCTAAACTGAACGTCTTCAACCGTACCTTGTGTTGAATTGGCCCATATTGTAAAGGTGTAATCTCCAGATGCTATTTCACCAGGAGTCTGCAAGTCCACTTCCCAAGATCCGACGTCTTCCCATTGCCTCTCTTGCCCCGGCCAAGATAGTCTGTTACTATCTTGAGGGCAATCACTCTGAGTGTCTGTATCCGAGGTTGGCATTGTTGTAGAAATATTACCATCACCATTATCTAAATCTCCGTAGAAATATAAATCTAAACTATTAAAGTCATCAGATTCCTCTGCTTGGACTGATTGAGATAGCATAACTATTGCAAAAAAAGCGACGGCAAGTATGCTCCTCGAGAGTCTCTGCATCTACTTTTGAACTTGTGACCATTCTTTAAAGGTTCCTACTGGAAATTATACGCAATATGTATTATACCCGGTGGTCTTCGTTTACTTGTATTAGATGAGTAAAGTTCGTACATCAGCGTATCGCCAAACGCCCACACCTGAAGGTTTGAAAGCTATTGAAAAAGGAACTTTAGACTACTTTGATACTGAAATGTATGCAAATTTTAATACTGAAGTTTTAGAAGAATATTTAGAAGAAAAAAATAAACGAGATGGTTTTGGAACCACAACTTGGAAATGGAATCAGATGCTTTTAGGACTGGTAATTGGAATTATATTTGCAATAATTAACCAATATGTAGGATTAAAAGTCGGGATGATTGTTTCAGGGTCATGGTATGTAGCTTATCTTTCAGCAATGGCTTTGCGATGGTCTCCTGGTGAAGTTAACTTATCAGCATCAGCATCAACTGGCGCATCTATGGTTTGTACTGGATTTGTTTTTACTTATCCTGCAATCTATCTATTGGCATATTCACCTAAATATGAAATGAATGGTAACTATCTTGTCGATTCTTCTTTGCTTTTACCTGATTCTTGGGCTTTAGCTGGCGTTGCAATGATTGCTTCTATTCTTGGTGGATTTTTAGGTTGTCTTTATTTTATTATTTTTAGAAGAGTTTGGTTAGTAGAAGATCCATTACCTCTTCCCGGCTTTGAAGCGAATATCAAATTGATGGACATTGCTGGAGAAACATCCAAAGAAGGAGGAATGGAGGGGGCTATGCACTCTATTAAACTTGTCGGAATTTCAACTGCCGTAGTCATGTTCTTTACTTTTCTAAGAGATTGGCCCATATTCGGAACAGGAGCATATGATGCTGCGGGAGAGGAAGTTAAAGAGTCTTTTTTGACTTCTGTGTCTAAAAATACTGAATGGTATGATGGCGCAGATTTGATGGTTCCTATGAGCAGTCCACTTACTAACTACACGTGGTTAGGTTTTGAATTAACTCCTATGATGGGTGCAATTGGTTGGTTCATGAGATTTCGTGTTGCTTTATTGGTAAGTTTGGGAACTTTCTTTACCTGGTTCATTGTAACTCCTTTAGCATACCATTATGACTATCCTTTCTACTATCCTCTTGATGGAAATTACCATGCTGTTAGTCAATTTGCGCCAATAGGATCGATTATGTCATACAGTTATGTTGCTAGGCCAATGGCCATTGGAGCTATTTTAGGTGGAGGAATTACTGGCTTATTGAAAATGGCACCTGTTTTCAAAACTACAGCTTCAGATGTTATAGATATTTTCAAAGGTGAAAGTGATGATGCTGCAAGAAAGGATTATGTCGAAGGAAAAGGATGGTATGAATGGCCCATCAGTCATATTCCTGTTTTATTAATTGTTTCATTGGTTGGAATTACTCTTACGTTTTCTACTCAATTTAGTTTCTTTGCTTCTTTTATTTTCTCATTGGTTTTATGTTTAACAACTTTCGCATTGGGTGCAATTGCTGTCAAAGTCATGGGCGAAACAAGTATTGAGCCGGTTTCTGGAACTAGCTTTATTGTTCTTCTAATGCTCGTCTTAATTTTCAAAGCTATTGGTTTAAATGAAAGTGATACCGCTGTTTTGGCTCTAGTTGGGACTACTGTTTTTGGAGGTGCTATTTCTATGTCGGGTACTGTAATTGGCGATTATAAGCCAGGATTGTATGTTGGGAACCGTCCAATGCATATTATGAAAACTGAATTAGTTGGCATTATTCCTGGAACGATTGTTGCTGCATTATTTGCTGGATTATTATCATTAGCTTTAGCTCGTGGTGATTTAATATTGTATGCACCTCAAGCTAATGCTTTCGCTGCCTTTGCTCAAATTATGCTTGGTGGACAAACTCCTTGGAGTTTGTTAATCGTTGGTGTGGTAATTGGTGTTTTCATGGAACTATTGACAGGCATGGGGACTGCTTTTGGATTAGGGATGTATCTTCCTATGATTGTAACATTACCAATGGTCGTTGGTGGAGGATTGAGAGACTATTGGGAAAGTCAGTTCCTTGATGTAGAAGTCGAGAAAAAAGGATTAAGTGAAAAAGAACGTACCATGAAATTGCTTAATACTTACATGATTGCTACGGGTTGTATTGTTGGTGAAGCTTTACTTGGAACTTTCTTGGCCATTTACTATGTTCTTCCTCTAATTACTGGATAAAATGGACGTTGCTGTAATACTCTCATTTGTTTTCTTTATGACTATTTTTGCAGGAGTCGGTCTTGCTTCGATGAGAGTCAAAAAAGACACTACTGATGATTACCTTGTTGCTGGAAGAGGAATGAGTCCTTCTCTTGCGGCACTGTCTGCAGTTAGTACTTGGAATTCTGGTTACATGTTCATTGGTTTTATTGGATTCACATACACTATGGGATATCCTGTTGCATTCTTAGCTTTCATGTCTACTATAGGGCAGTTTGTGGCCTGGATGTGGCTCTACAAATTTATACAAAAAGAAGGGCATGAAAGAGGCGTTCGATCTTTATCTTCATTGGTAGCTGAAAAGGCAGGAGCTCCTGAAGCAAAACTTGCTGCAATACTTTCCGTCTTATTTTTGAGTATTTACGCTGCAGCGCAGCTTACTTCGGGTGGAAAAGCTCTTTTCGTAATGATGGGGTGGCCTGAAATTATTGGAATTTTAATTGGATTTGTATTAGTTGTTGCATATTGTTATGCTGGCGGGATTAGAGCTTCCATTTGGACAGATGCTGCACAATCATGCGTAATGCTTGTAGGTTCGACCATACTCTGTTGGATTAGTCTTCAAGAAGTTGGCGGTTTTTCGGGGCTTAAAGATGGATTGAACCAACAAGATACCGCTTTGACTAATTTCTTACCTCCTAATCTGATGTTTGGTTTGACTCTTTGGACTGCAGCTTTCTTCTTGGGTGGTTTAAGTGTAGCTGGGCAGCCCCAGGTTGTTTCCAGAGTTATGACTTTAGGAAATGACAAAGATCGAAAAGAAGCAATGATTTGGTTCTTCGTGTGGCAAACACCTTTCATTGTTTTGATGTTAATCATTGGATTAGCAAGTCGGGTGTTATTCACTGAAAGTAATTTTGATGCTGAACTAGGTTTACCAATGATGGCTATGGAAACTATGCCAGCAATAGGTATTGGAATGATTTTAGCTTCTATATTTGCTGCGACTATGTCTACTGCAGATAGTCAAGTTTTAGCTTGTACAGCTGCAATAACTGACGATATTAAACCAGAATGGAATCAAGATCATAAAACAACGAAAAAAGTAACAATTGGAGTTGCTGCCTTTGCTACTCTTATTTCAATTGGAGGATTGTACATACCTGGCGGTGATTCTGTATTTCAGCTTGTAGTGTTTGCCGTATATGGTCTAGGTGGTGTTTTTGTTCCTCTGCTCATTATTAGATGGGCTGGATACAAACCAGATACGACTCATTCCATCTCAATGATGGTTGCTGCATTTAGCGGTGTTTTCGTTTGGACTTTACTTGGGTTTGATGGTGCGGACGGTATATTTCCTTCAGTTCCAGGAATGGGGGCTGCGTTCATTACTCATTTTACAATGAATTATTTTAGAACACCCCAAATTGCGCCTCTTGGTCGTTTTAAATTACCAAAAAGAAGTCAATATGGGGCCGTTGCGGCTGCAATAATAATTCCATTTGGTGCAATAGAAGCTACTTACATGCTTGGCGCTCCTGAATCTTCAAATTCAGTGGAAAGCATCGGAAACTATTCTATTTCTGGCGATATTTCTTATGAAATTTTAGGCAACAATACCGAGTATGTTAATGATGGTGAAACAATTCTGGTGGATTTTGATACCAATGATATAGAATGGACTGGCGATAATCGAAATATCGTCGGAGTTAGAGTTATACTTACCTATAGTGAAGATGAAACTAGCAATGGCGTTGGATGTGCTGCACCAGGAGCTTCTCAGCCAGACCCAGATACAATTACGGGGACAATAACGCATGGTGATTTTAACGGAACTGAAACTGGAGAAAATCAAGGCCAAGGAAGCTCTTCACACGAAGTTCTTGTTGAATGGTATAATTCTTCTTTGTACCTTTCGGGAAATGCGAGTGGAATGTCAAAATCTGAAATTAAAAATGAACTTGATTCAATGGGCGAAGGTCTAGGTGCTTATTCTTTGGAAATTAATGTTGAAGCAGAAAGCGGAAATGCCCCTGCGTGTAATCATACGGACAATGGTGAAGAAGTTGAATATTTAGTTGAAGTTGTACTTCTCGAATATGAAATTACACCTGCTTAATTATTGAGGCTAAGTATCTTATAAGGCCCCATTTTGAAAGATTAGGGATAGTTAATGGCAAAGGAAGAATATGAAACTCCGCTGATTGATGTTTACAACCGAACACACATGGATGCGCTCCATGAAGATGGTAGCTGGTATCACCGATTTTTACCTGAGGGTGTTTTTCTAGAAGACTTGGGACAAATTGTCGAAGAAGAATTGATTAAAGCATACGGTGAAGTCGAAAAAGAGGCTGATAAGTTCTTTGAAGATAAAGTTAAAGAACGATTTGCAGAGATTTTTGCTCAAGCTAATCCAAGGGACCTTAGAGGGCTATTACCAAAGAAGCCTCCTGTAGCCTGGGCTGAATTACCGGTTGAAATTCAAAGAGAAATACAAATAATGCATGACAATGCTGAAGGTGAGAAGATTACAGAGAGAACATTGAAAAAGAGGGTTCGGCAATACCTTGTTGATCAGTTTATAATTGATGAGTGATTAAAATGGCAAAAAAAGATGTAACAAAACCAATTAGCCTGGACCCACGTGGTGGCCGTCCTAGAGATAAATGTGTAACATACATCGAGGGAATTGACCGTATTTTAAACGGAGGAATCCCTATTGGAAATATAACACTTTTAGCTGGAACTGTAGGTTCTGGAAAAACTACTTTAGCTATGGAATTTCTCATTAATGGGGCTAAGGCTGGAGAAACTTGCTGTTATATCTCAGTTACTGAACCATCATCAAAAATGTTATCTAATTTACAAACTTATGGGTTTTTTGATGACGCACTTGTCAAAGAAGGTAAGCTAAACATTTTTGATTTAACTGTAATTAATGATCGTCTAGGTGTTGAAAGACTAGATGGAACCTATACTTCTAAAGACATGGAAGCTCTTTTGGGGGCGTTTGAAGATATTGTTGATGAATTAGGTGTAACTCGATTAGTTATTGATTCTATTACTGCGGTTTGTTACCAACTTCCAGATAAAGGAAGCATTCGTAATTTCATTTTTAGATTAAGTCAATTTTTAAGTACATTTGGATGTACAACTATGCTGATTTCAGAAACTGTTGTTGATTCTAATGTTCAAACATATTCGATTTTTGGTGTTGAAGAAGCGGTTGCTGATGGAGTTGTTCTTATGGGTAATATTATTAGACAAGGGGACTTATTGAGAAGTTTACAAGTTGTAAAAATGCGAGGAACTAAACATTCTCGTGCAAGGCACTTGATTGAATTGACGCCGATTGGCTTAGCTGTTGTTCCGCTCCTTAAATGGGGACAAGATGGAGGACAAGCGTTTACATGAACATCAAAGATACTGCGCAATCTATTATCAAAAGTATTAATGATGGCGATACTCTAACAACTGTTAGTATTGGGGCTGATTCATTTCATTCTGATACGGTTAAAATTGCCTCAGTTTTACTTAATAAAAAACTAGGTGGGATTTACATCACTACTTCAAGACCTTCTTCTCATATTGTAGCTGAATTAGAAGGAACTAAGGCTGATTTGTCAGATCTTTATTTTGTGGACTTAGTCTCAATGACTGTTGGAGGAAAAACAGATGATCCTAGGACTCTTTATGTTGAATCGCCAACTATGCTTGAATCTATTTTATTGAATATTTCTCTTCTAGAAAGGCGGCTAAAAGCTAAGAAGAGATTTGTAATGTTTGATTCTGTTAATGGATTAAGTATCTATTCTGAAGCTAGGGTTCTAAAAGAATTTATTAACGTACTTGGAAATTCCATGCGTATTAAAGAAATATACAGTATGTTAATGACAGTTAAGGAACAAACTAGCGGAGAACTTGCATCGGCATTACAATTATTATCAGATAAAGTGATAGGTGAATAAAATGGCAGAAATAATTTCAACGGGAATTGAACGACTGGACGAAGCATTAATAGATGGAAAGGGTATTGTTTTAGGCACTTCTATGTTGATTGAGGGCAGTTCCGGTTCAGGAAAAGAATTGCTAGCTAAACAATATGCGTCGGCAGGTGTCGGTTCTGAGAATGTTGTTTACTTTTCAACTGATGAAACTTCTGATGAATTAATTGATACTTTTGAGCAATATAATTGGCCAACCGATTTAAGAATTGTAAATGTTGGAACCCAATATTTTGAAAAAGTATTATCTCGTGAATTGCAAGCATCTCGTTTCAAACAAGAAGGGCTTTCTGTTGCTGAATTGAGAAATTTAGGATCGTATGGTTCTACTTCTGATCAAATTAATTTTGTTGCCGATATGACTTACGAAATTTCTAAGCTTAAATCTCCTTTTAGAGTTGTTATTGATTCATTAGATTTCTTTATGCAATATTACAACCCAATTGAAGTTTTATCAGCTATGAGGACAATCAAAGAATATGCTCAAGCAAACGGTGGAACTGTAATGTATACTATGTCGGAAGGCTCTCATGAAGCAAGAATCCATAGTCAAATTGAAGCAATTTGTGATGTTGTTATTGAACTTGAAGTAGGGCGTATGGCTGCTGAGTTCGAAAATAGATTAATTATTAAGAAAATTCGAAATCATCCAGAAAAAGCTGCTGTAATGATTTATGCTGTAACTGAGCATGGAATTACACCAGAGATGATTACTCGTGTCGCCTGAAGGCGTTACGAGTTTTGGTCTGAAAAATTTAGACTGGGTCTTTGGAATTTGGTTAATTCTAATCATTATATGGAATTTTGGATATCCTGGTGCAACCCCTATCTTAGATGTTATAGCTGCACTGGGTCTATTCTTTGTGAGTAATTTTCTTAAAACTCTAAAATGAATCTATTCCCCTGGTAACCTGTATTTTCCTAATTTTACTTTCACCATTTCATCCATTTCTTCAACAGTTATCAAAGGAGTTAAATTTCCTGTAAATGTTCCTGATGCCGCTATATTGAGAGCCAACCCTGTTACTGTTGTGTGATCTGGAAAATCCATTATTGAAACGAAATCATCTTTTCCATAACACCAATAATAAGCTTCAACTGTTCCTCCAAGAGATTCCACCATTCTTATCGTTTCGTCACGGCGTGCTGTGCCACCTTCTTTCAGTAACCCCTTAACACCTTTTTTGGTATAACTACCTGAATACATGAATTTAGACATACTTACCTAATACTATGTTGCATATAATAGTTAATACGAAATTGACTAATAAGGTGCTGAATATGTAGAGTCATGAAAGAGATCGTGGTGAGCTCGATGGCTCCGAAACCGATCGGTCCTTACTCACAAGGTGTCGTGTCTGGAAACTACATTTTCCTAAGTGGTCAAGTTGGCCGTAAACATGATGCTACTGAATTAGAAGATGGTGTGGTAGAACAAACGCGCCAAACTATTCTTAACATAAAGGCCGTATTAGCTGAAAAAAATCTAACTTTAGATGACGTAGTGAAAACAACTGTTTTTCTTGCTGACATGAATGATTTTGCAGAAATGAATAAGATGTATGCAGAATTCTTTGATGAAAATAAAGCACCTGCTAGATCTACAGTAGAGGTTGCAAGATTGCCGTTAGATGCGGATGTAGAAATTGAAGTCATGGCTTCTTTGGACTAAAAATGTACGTTATTAGTGGATCAACTCATCAGAGGCTCGGGGCATCTCTAGCTGAAGAAATGAATGC